>OGPC01001480.1_pt1 | contig 14883 bp, 10 predicted proteins | sample 1552911 | NCBI WGS metagenome assembly OGPC01 (sample SAMEA2580248, study PRJEB22360) | human gut metagenome | biome: human gut; feature: human-associated habitat; material: faeces | place: Denmark | collected 2008/2010 | reverse complement strand
CCATCCCGAACATCATTGATCCGTCTGTTCCGATTGGAAAAGATGACAGTGAGAATGTAGAACTCGAGCGTTTTGGAGAGCCGGTAGTTCCTGATTTTGAAATTCCGTATCACACAGAGATTATGGAAGCGTTTAACGGCATTGATCTTGACAGTGCGAGAAAAGTTGCAGGAAACGGTTTTTATTATCTTATGGGAGATATAGCAAGACTGCATTCGGCAGTGATATCTTATGCCCGCGATTTTATGATCAACAGAGGTTTTACATATTGTATACCTCCGTTTATGATCAGAAGTAATGTTGTTACAGGCGTAATGAGTTTTGCGGAAATGGATGCGATGATGTATAAGATTGAAGGAGAAGATCTTTATCTTATCGGAACAAGCGAGCATTCTATGATCGGAAAGTTTATTAATACACAGCTTACGGAAGAGGAACTTCCACAGACACTGACAAGTTATTCACCTTGTTTCAGAAAAGAAAAAGGAGCTCACGGAATCGAAGAAAGAGGAGTATACCGTATTCATCAGTTTGAAAAACAGGAAATGATCGTTGTCTGCAAACCGGAAGAAAGTATGGAGTGGTATGAAAAATTGTGGAAAAATACAGTTGATCTGTTCCGTTCTATGGATATTCCGGTAAGAACACTTGAGTGTTGTTCGGGAGATCTTGCAGATTTGAAAGTGAAGTCTGTAGATGTAGAAGCGTGGTCTCCGCGTCAGAAAAAATATTTTGAGGTAGGAAGTTGTTCAAATCTCGGAGATGCACAGGCGAGACGTCTCGGTATTCGCGTGAAAGGTAAAGACGGAAGCTATTTTGCACATACACTGAATAATACAGTTGTCGCTCCGCCGAGAATGCTGATTGCATTTTTGGAAAATAATCTTCAGGCTGACGGATCGGTAAAAATTCCTGAAGTTCTCAGACCGTATATGGGCGGAAATGAGAAAATAGAAGTCAAGAAAAAATAAGAGTAAAAAGATCTGAAAACAATCAAGACAGAAAGATGAAAAATAGATGCATAAGTATTTAAAAGCGTTAGGATTTGATAATATTCAAACAAGATCAGACTTAAAAAAGCTGTTGGAAGAAGTTGAAGAGCAGTGTACTCATCAGACAATAGTTTCTTATAAGCCGGGAGAAGATTTCTGTGAGCTGAAAAAAGAATACGGACAAAGTATGGGAATTGCACTGTGCGGCGGATTAGATGAAAGAGAATATTTTGATCCTTATTATTATTTTCCGTATTTTGAAGGAAGCGGTATAAGCACATATGCAGAAATTGCCGTAGAGAGAAAAATTGAAAAAGAACAATATCTCGGAATGTGTGAAGATTCTAAGATCGGAATAAGTCTGATATTTACGGTGCAGAACGGAATCGAATATATGAGAGAACGTCAGGCCGGATTCCCGGCAGATCCGACGACGTCAGTTACTTTATCCGGGCTTGCTTTATCAGGAATGATATTGCTTCCGGTAAGCAAAGACGAGAAAAGCGTAAGGTCGGAAAAAGAAGCTTCGGATAACCGGAAGATGCTCATTAATGCAGCAAGAAACGGAGATCAGAGCGCGATAGAAACACTGACATTAGACGATATAGATATGTATTCTCAAGTTTCAAAAAGACTTGCAAATGAGGATATATTTTCTATAGTGGATACGTATTTTATGCCGTATGGAATAGAGTGCGATCTTTATTCTATCATGGGAGAGATACTGGCAGTCCGCAGACGAAAAAACATCGTCACGAACAGGGAAGTTTATCAGATGAAGCTTAATGTAAATGAACTTCAATTTGATATATGTGTTCCCGTATCCGAGACGATGGGAGAACCTGAGATCGGAAGGCGCTTTAAAGGAACGATATGGCTGCAGGGATATATTAATTTTTAATATGAATAATCGCCGGAAGAGCCGAAAGGCACACTACGGGATCATCTTTTGTTTTCGAGTCAGCATAAATGCAGAGATTGCAGAAGCGGCTGGAATTGTCAGAACAATTCCGAATGTTCCGCATAGTCCCTGAGCAATTTCGATGCTGAGATAATTAGAATTGATAAGTTGGTTAAATTGTACTTGATATGAGAGGAACACAAGTAATGTGATGAATGCACTGCCTGTAAATGCAAGGATCAGTGTATTCGTCATTGTTCCGATCATATCTTTTCCTATTTCTATACCGGATCTGAAAATATCTTTTGCAGTAAGAGTCGGATTATGGTGATAAATTTCGTAAAGTGATGAAACGACAGACATTCCGACATCCATGATCGCACCGAGAGAAGAAATTACAACTCCCGCAAAAAGAACGTCTTTAATCTGTAGACCGGTTTCTTCATGTATTAAAATCAAACCTTCGGCATCTGCCGAACTGAATCCGTCCACATGGATCATGGCAGATGTGATAAGGAAAAGAATAAGCGCAAAAAACATTCCAATCATTGTAGATAAAATCGCGGAAAATGTTTTCCCGCTTTGTCCGCAGATTACGATGATCATATTCATTTACTTCTGAGTATCCCGCCCAAAATGAGCGTTTCGGGATTCATGGGATACTTAAAAGGAAAGAGTAGCCTAATGATATTTCAGAGATTCGGAAATATGAAATTTGCATACCGAAACCGCGAGTTTTGGTGTAAGGGATACTATGTTGATACAGTAGGGAAGAACACGGCAGCAATAAAAAGTTACATAGCCAACCAGCTAAAACAAGATAAGGAAATGGATCAGATTAGTCTATTCGATCCGCGAGACCCGTTTACGGGTAGCAAGTAATCCTGCGCGTGGCTGGCAGGCCAATAAAAGACGCACTTGTGCGTGGCTAGTAATATTAGGGCTATGCCCGAAAATGAAAAACCACCCGCTAGGCGGGTGGATGTTTATTTTTTATATACGATACAATATAATGAAGCGGAGCAAAAGGAAAGGGGGTACGAAAATGTTAAAAGACAAAACAGTTTTGCTCGGAGTTACCGGAAGTATCGCTGCGTATAAGATCGCGTATCTTGCCAGTGCGCTGAAAAAGCTTCATGCGGACGTACATGTGCTTATGACGAAAAATGCGGTTAATTTTATCAATCCGATCACGTTTGAAACGCTGACGGGAAATAAGTGTCTTGTAGACACGTTTGACCGTAATTTTGAGTATAGCGTGGAGCATGTGTCTCTGGCAAAGAAAGCGGATATCGTAATGATCGCACCGGCAAGCGCCAACGTGATCGGGAAAGTCGCCCACGGCATAGCGGACGATATGCTGACAACAACGGTTATGGCATGCAGATGTAAGAAATTTATCGCGCCTGCGATGAACACGAACATGTATGAAAATCCTATCGTGCAGGACAACTTAAAGATCTTGCAGGTATACGGATACGGTGTTGTAGATCCGGCAGTGGGATACCTTGCATGCGGAGATACCGGAGCCGGAAAGATGGTTGAGCCGGACGTTCTGCTCGATGTCATTTTGCAGGAAATCGCATATGAAAAAGATCTGGCAGGTTTGAAGATCCTTGTAACGGCAGGCCCGACACAGGAAGCGGTCGATCCGGTACGGTATATTACAAACCATTCTACCGGAAAGATGGGTTATGCTATTGCAAAAATCGCATCAAGGAGAGGCGCTGAGGTGACGCTCGTATCAGGGCCAACTGCCGAGGAAGAACCTGCATTTGTAAATGTTGTAAATGTATGTTCCGCAAAGGAGATGTTCGAGGCAGTTAAGGAACGGGCGCAGGAACAGGATATCATTATCAAAGCGGCAGCAGTGGCGGGTTACAGACCGAAAAACATAAGAGGCAGCAAGATGAAAAAGACAGAAGACGGATCGGATCTGACGCTTGAGCTGGAACGCACAGACGATATTTTGGCTTATCTCGGAGCACACAAAAAGCAGGGGCAGTTTTTATGCGGGTTTGCAATGGAAACGGAAGACTTGATTGCAAATGCAAAAAGAAAACTGGAAAAGAAGCGGCTTGACATGATCGCCGCAAACAGTCTTCGTGTGGAAGGCGCAGGATTCGGCGGAAATACAAATGTCGTAACGGTCATCACGAAAGAGAAGGAAGTTTCACTCGGAAAAATGACAAAAGAGGAGACAGCCGCAGAACTTTTGACGATGATTGCAGAAGCCAGAAAAGTCTGATAAGAAACAGACAAAAAGCAAATGTATTGTATCCCGAAAGGGAACGATAAGAAGCAGACAAAAAGCAAATGTATTGTATCCCGAAAGGGAATGATAACAAGGAGGCAGACATGGAAAACAAAACAGTAACAGAAAACAGCACAGTATCATGTGCGGAAGAAATGAATACGGCAGAAGTATACGGCTCAGATCAGTATGCAGCGGATCTAAAGACCGCGAGCAAAGATCGGCAGACGTCGGGGAAACAGCGCTCGTCAAGTAAATTCAGTACAATGAGTATGGTTCAGGTGGCAATATTCGGAGCTGTCATATGTGTGATGGCTTTTACCCCTTTCCTCGGATATATCCCGCTTGGATTTACCCGTGCGACGATCATACATATCCCGGTTATTATCGCTTCGCTTTTGATGGGACCGAAAAAAGGCGGAGCTTTAGGATTCCTTTTTGGATTGACAAGTTTTATTAACAATACGATGAATCCGACACCGACATCGTTTGTATTTACTCCGTTTTACAGTATTGCAGGCGTAAGCGGCGGATGGGGAAGTGTGATTATCTGTTTTCTTCCCCGCATACTTGTGGGAATTATACCGTATTATGTATATAAGCTTATCATTCGTTTTTCAAATGAAAAAACAAAAAAGACCGGTGTGTCAAGCATTGGACTTGTGACTGCAGGCGTGGCGGGCGCAATGACAAATACGCTGCTTGTTATGAATCTGATTTTTCTGTTTTTCAGGGAAGCATATGCATCGGCAAATAATGTGGCGGTATCGGGCGTATACACATTTATTCTTTCTATTATCGGGATAAACGGCGTTCCGGAAGCAATCGTGGCAGGTGTGCTGACTTTATGTATCGGAAGAGCGCTTTTGAAAAAGAATGTAAGAGAAAGGCTTGGTTTTAGAAATGATATTGGCTATTAATATCGGAAATACAAACACCGTGCTCGGCTGCATTGACGGCTCAAAATGCGTGTTCGTAGAACGGATTTCAACTGTTAAGACAAAGACGGAACTGGAGTATGCGATCGATATTAAAAACGTACTCGACATCTACCATATTAAAAAGGCAGATTTAGAAGGCGGTATCATTTCGTCGGTTGTTCCGCAGATTACGATGGTTGTAAAAGCTGCGGTTGAAAAGATTTTAAAAAAGGAAGTCCTTATCGTAGGCGCGGGGATCAAGACCGGATTAAATATCAGGATCGACAATCCGGCGCAGCTTGGCAGCGACCTTGTTGTCGGAGCGGTGGCAGGGATTGCGGAATATCCGACGCCTCTTCTTATTTTTGATATGGGTACGGCAAACACGGTTTGTGTTATAGATAAAAACCGAAACTATATCGGCGGCATGATTTATCCGGGGATCGGAGTTTCTCTTGATTCCCTTACAGCCAATGCGTCTCAGCTTGGCGGGATCAGTCTGGAAGAACCGGGGCATATTATAGGAAAAAATACGGTGGACTGTATGAAAAGCGGTATCGTTTACAGCAGCGCTGCGGCGATCGACGGGTTGATCGATCGACTGTCAGAAGAAGTGGACGGCGATGTAACGGTAGTTGCGACAGGGGGAGTGGCGGAAAAAATCATTCCTCATTGCAGAAGAAAGATTATTCGAGACGATGATCTTGTTTTGAAAGGACTGGAAATCACCTATCGGAAGAACTGCAGGTGACAGATCGGAGAAAATCGACCTGTGTATAAGGTAAATATAACGTAAAAAGAGAAAAGGATAGACGCGGTATAGACTATATATACAAAAAATGGCTGCGGCTATCCTTGAATTTATGTGTAAAAAAGCGAAAATATAAAAAACTTACTATTTTAAATCATAAAAATATAACAAAATATAATAAAAGTGTGATATGATAAACAGTACAACGTAGCATCGGAGTATTCGGCTTAATTTATTTATGGCTGTACTTCTGTGCGAATTTAAAGGAGGAAAAAGATGAAAAGGAAGCTTTCAAAAGCAGGCGGGAAAGCGTTATCTGTCGCACTTGCGATGGCGACTGTTGTATCGGCAGCTCCTTTCTCTGTAGCGGCCGAGGATAACGTTGCTTTGGCACAGACACAGGAAACGGAGGGAAATGCTTTGCGTTTGTGGTATGATGAAGAGGCGCCCAATTCGTATACGGGGTGGGAGCAGTGGGCTCTTCCGCTTGGAAACAGCGCGATTGGAGCCAGTGTGTTTGGCGGTGTTCAGACAGAGCGAATTCAGTTGAATGAAAAGTCGCTTTGGTCCGGCGGTCCTTCAGACAGCCGACCGGAATATAACGGCGGTAATATTGAATCAAAAGGTCAGAACGGCAAGGTTATGGCACAACTGAAAGAGAAACTGAAAAGCGGACAAGGGTTTGACAGTAATCTTGCAGGACAGCTTATTGGAGTCAGTGATGACGCCGGAGTACAGGGATACGGATATTATTTAAGTTATGGCAATATGTATCTGGATTTTAAAAATGTTACAAAGAATAACGTTTCGGGATATTCGCGCGATCTGGATCTTCGCACGGCGGTAGCCGGAGTGAATTATGATCTCAACGGAGCGCACTATACAAGAGAAAACTTCGTAAGCTATCCTGACAACGTTCTTGTAACACGTCTGACTGCAACAGACGGCGGAACGCTTGATTTTGACGTTCGTGTAGAACCGGATGAGGAAAAAGGCGGAAGTCAAAACCAGCCGGGAGCAGATTCTTACGCGAGAACATTTGACAAAAAAGTATCCGACAATGCAATCGCGATCGACGGACAGCTTACAGATAACCAGTTGAAGTTCAGTTCTTATACGAAGGTAATCAAAGATGACGGAACGGCGGGGCAGATCAAAGACGACTCGAAAAACGGTAAGATCACGGTAAGCGGCGCGAAAGCGATTACGATCATTACTTCCATCGGAACGGATTATAAAAACGATTATCCGAAATACCGTACAGGCGAGACAAAAGAACAGCTCGCTGCTTTGGTAAAAGGATATGTATCCGGAGCTGAGGCGAAAGTAAAAGCCGGCGGATATGAGACGTTAAAAGAAGATCATGTAAATGATTACGATCATATTTTCGGAAGATTAGATCTTAACATCGGACAGGCAGTGTCTGACAAGACAACGGATAAGCTGTTGGAGGCATATAAAAAAGGAACGGCTTCCGAAACAGAAAAACGTTATCTGGAATTGATGCTCTTCCAGTACGGACGTTATCTGACGATGGGATCATCGAGAGAGACTCCTGTGAACGAAGACGGAACGAAGAATGAAAGAAGAGCAACTCTTCCGTCGAACTTGCAGGGAATCTGGGTCGGAGCGAATAACTCCGCATGGCATTCGGACTATCATATGAATGTCAATCTGCAGATGAACTACTGGCCGACATATACGACGAATATGGCGGAATGCGCAGAACCGCTGATCGACTATGTAGATTCGCTCAGAGAGCCGGGACGTATTACGGCGAAGATTTACGCGGGCGTTGAGAGTACGGAAGCAAATCCTGAAAATGGATTTATGGCGCATACACAGAACAACCCGTACGGATGGACGAACCCGGGCTGGGTATTTGACTGGGGATGGTCTCCGGCAGGCGTTCCGTGGATTCTTCAGAACTGTTGGGAATATTATGAGTTTACGGGAGATACAGAGTACATGCAGACTCATATTTACCCGATGATGAAAGAAGAAGCGACGCTCTACGATCAAATGTTGATGCGCGATAATGATGGAAAGCTTGTATCTGTTCCGAGTTATTCACCGGAGCACGGACCGAGAACTGCAGGTAATACATATGAGCATTCGTTGATCTGGCAGTTATATGAAGATACGATCACAGCGGCAGAGACTTTGGGAGTTGACGAAGCGAAAGTCGCACAGTGGAAAAAGAATCAGGCTGACTTAAAAGGACCGATCGAGGTCGGTGCCAGCGGACAGATCAAAGAGTGGTATAACGAGACAACGTTAAATACAGATGAGAACGGTAATCAAATGGGACAAGGATATGGTCATCGTCATATTTCCCATATGCTCGGATTATATCCGGGAGACTTGATCGCTCAGAGCGACGAATGGCTGGCGGCAGCGAAAGTATCGATGCAGAATAGAACTGATGAAACGACAGGATGGGCAATGGCTCAGCGTGTCGCAACATGGGCGAGACTTGCAGAAGGCGATAAAGCATACGACGTATTGTCCAAAATGGTCACGAGCGGCAAGATCATGACAAACCTGTGGGATACACACGCTCCGTTCCAGATCGACGGAAACTTCGGTTACACAGCGGCAGTTGCGGAAATGCTTGTTCAGAGCAACATGGGTCACATCGACCTGATGCCTGCAGTTCCGAAAGCATGGGGAACAGGTAATGTGAAAGGTCTGCTTGCCCGCGGTAATTTTGCGGTTGATATGGCATGGGCAGACAACAAACTGACAGAAGCTTCGATCCACTCTAATAACGGCGGAGAAGCGGTTGTTCAGTACGCAAATCTTTCACTTGCAACTGTAAAAGACAGTGACGGAAACCTCGTTGAGATCACACCGGTGACTTCAGATCGTATTTCCTTCAATACAGAAGCAGGAAAGACATATACGATCACTGCTATCCCTGATAATACATTAGCTGCAGCTCCTACAGGTCTTAAGGTAACGAAGATCAAAGACGGAGAGACAGTTCTTACATGGGATGCGGTCAAAGCCAGAACAGAAGTATCTTATAATGTATACCGTCAGATTGAAGGCGGCGAGTGGGTACAGGTTCAGACAGAACTGAAAGCGACAGAATGGACAGACACAGACGCTTGGGATGTGCTCGGAACATTGAAGTACAAAGTTACGGCTGTGATCGACGGAAAAGAAAGTGAGTTCAGTTCGGAAGCAACGGTAGATGACTGCCGTAACATGATCGGCATGATCGACGATCAGGACGAACGTATCAAATATACAGGAAGCTGGGGCAACTGGATCAGCCAGGAAGGAAACTACGGCGGTTCAGTGAAATACTTAGAAGACCCGACAGGAACAGAGACAGCGGAACTTACATTCTGCGGAACGGGTATCGAAGTATTCTCCTGTACACAAAACGACAGAGGTAAAGTTGAAATCTCTATCGACGGAGAAGTATGGGCAACAGCAGATACTTATTCGGCAACTCAAAAAAGACAGGCAAAAATATTCTCTACAGAAGAGCATAAAGATAAGACGCTTGAATACGGAATCCATACGGTTAAAGTTCGGGCGATGGGCGAGAAAAATGCATCTGCAAGCAGAGATAAAGTAGAGCTTGACGCGTTTAACGTATTGAATACAGAAGCGGCGCGGGTTGAAAAAGTAGAGGTAGCATCTGCAAGCGGAATGACAACAGTAAGCAAAGCCGGATCGACGCTTCAGATGAAAGTGGCAGTAACTCCTGCAGAGGCGATCAATAAAGGTGTTACGTGGTCTGTTACAACAAAATCAGGCAGCGCGGCAGCTACGATCGATGAAAACGGACTTCTGTCAACAGGAACGGCAAACGGCGTCGTGACAGTAAAAGCGACATCGAAAGAAAATGCCGAAATCTCAGGCACATGCGAGATTACAGTTGCAATCCCGGATGTGACAGCGCAGTCAGAGATTATCGAGGACTGCTCGGATGATAAGAACTCCAAGAATCCGAAGATCACATGGAGTGAAACAGGCTGGGATAATCCGTACAAAGGAGAAGCTGATAAGCACCACGGCGGAACTAAGACGGAGACAAGTACAGAAGGAGCATGGTTTAGCTATACATTTACAGGAACAGGCATTAAGTTCTATGCTCAGAAAAATAATACACAAGGCAAATTTACTGTAGAACTGGATGGACAGCCGGCAGGCGACGCAGTTCTTTGGGAAGAAAAATCAGGCGGATCACCGCAGCAGTGCGTATTTGAAAAGACAGGTCTTGAAAATACACAACATACGATTAAGTTTACAGCGGCAAGTGATCATGGCAATAGGAATGTAAACATCGATTACCTTGAAGTGTTTGCTCCGGCAGCAGCTTCTGTTGACAAATCGGCGCTTCAGGCTGCGATCGAGAAATACAGCGGTCTGAATAAAGACGATTACGCAGAAAGTTTATGGAATGAATTTAAGAAAGCGTATGACGATGCCGTTAAAGGAATGAATGACGACAAGACGACAAAAGAGCAGGCTGATAAGCTTGCGGCAGACTTGAACGTAGCAGGTGCAAAGCTTGAAGCGGCAGAAATTCCGGCTCCGACGATTCCGGAAGATGCAAAAGCAACTGTAATGGGAGTTACAAGTACAGAAGCAACTGTTTCATGGACGAAACTTCCAAGGGCAGAGTCTTATAAAGTATATGCTGTAGAACATGCAGGAACAGCAAAAGCGCTGAAAGCAATTACAGATACTGTTCCGGAAAATGCAGGAGAACCTGTAACAACAGCAGAAACAACGGTACGGTTTACGAATCTGAAACCGGGTACATCTTATGTATTTATGATCGTAGGAGTAAACCACAATAAAGTAGAGTCGGAAAAAGCTCTTTGCAGCGAGCCGTTCACGACAGTGGCGGCGGCAGATGAAAAAGCTCCGGCACAGGTAAGTGGAATCAGCGTAGTAAAAGAAGGTGAAAAAGATGTGAAGATCACATGGGCTCCGTCAGAAGATCCGGAAGGAAGCGAAGTTACATATATTGTATATGTAGACGGCGTGATCGTATCTGAAAGCGATAAGACAGAATATACATTGAAAAACGCGGATGAAAGCAAAGACTACAGTATCCGTATCGTAGCTGTAGATGCATCAGGAAACAAAGCTGTACCTGCAGTAATTAACCTGACGGTAGACGACTGGAATGCAAAGACAGTTGTAGGCGTAGAGAAACCTGCCGATCTTAAAGTGAAGAAAGGAACTGCTGCTGATAAACTGGATCTTCCGAAAACAGTAAATGTTACACTGGAAGGCGGTCGTGTTGCAGATGTACTTGAAGTAAAATGGACGACAGATAATTACAAAGCAGATCAGATCGGAACACAGACGCTGTCAGGAGAACTTCAGAAGAAGAAAGGCGTTAAGATTCCTGATAAGTTTAAGACAGTAACGATCAACGTAATTGTAGAAGAGAGCGAAGTAAATCCGCCGCAGCCGGAAGACAAAGTAGTTACAAAAGTAGAAGAACTTACTGATCTTACGGTTGAGTTCGGAACTTCAGTTGAGAAACTTGCTCTTCCGACAGAAGTAAAAGTAACATTAGATAACGAGACAGAAGACAAACTGTCAGTAGAGTGGAACACAGATGCGTATAAAGCAGACGAAGCGGGAACGTACGAACTGACAGGAACACTTCAGGCAAAAGAAGGAATTAAACTTCCTGACAACTTCAAGACAGTAACGATCAACGTAACTGTAGAAGAAAAAGGCGGAGAAGTAGACCCGCCGCAGCCGGAAGACAAAGTGGTTATAGCAGTAGAAAAACTTGCTGACCTTACTGTGAAATTCGGAACTCCGGCAGAGAAACTTGCCCTTCCGAAAGAAGTGAAAGTGACACTTGATAACAAGGCGAAAGATAAACTGTCAATCGTATGGAACACAGATGTGTATAAAGCAGACAAAGCAGGAACATATAAACTGACAGGAACACTTCAGACAAAAGAAGGAATCACAATTCCGGAAGAATTCAGGAAAGTAACGGTCAACGTGACTGTTGAAGAGAAAGGAAAAGTTCCTCCGACATCCGGCAAAGAGGAAGGAAAGAACAATTCCGGTGCGGTACAGACAGGCGACGATAAGAACGTATGGCTTCCGATCGCGGGTCTTGTGGCTGCAATCGCCGTTGTGGCGGCAGTTCTTATTATCAAAAATAAAAAGAAAAAATAAGAACAAAAATAAGAATAAAGTTTTCATAATATAATATTGTGAGGCGATATAAAAGAACCGATTCTCTTTTGGGAATCGGTTCTTTTGAAGTTGTAAAAAGAGAGTAAAGAGAAAAATTGGAAAACAGGAGAAAAAACTTGACAAATATTGTATAGAATATTAACATGAACAATGTTCATATTAAAAAAACTGAAAAGGGAAAGCGGGAAAGGAGAATAGAATAAAGAGGACGGTGATAAGAGTTGAGCAGAGCGGTTACGTCGGAAGAAGAAATATTGAAAGTAAGCTGTGGGATTGTGGCAAAAAAAGGAATTGCCGCAGTAAATATGAGAACCGTTGCATCTGAATGCGGAATTGCACTAGGTTCTTTGTATAATTATTTTTCTTCAAAATCAGAACTTTTGTCTGCTACAATAGAGGCAGTGTGGAAAGATATATTTCAAATGGGAAAAACTTTAGAAAAATGCGAGAATATTGTGGAATACTTAAACCTGTTGTTTGAAGGTGTTGAAAATAGCCGAAGCCGTTATCCGAAATTTTTTTCCATGCATGCATTGGGGTTTACGGCAGGAGAAAGACAAGAAGGAAAAAAGGCGATGGAAGTATATTTTCTGAGGTTAAAAAATCAAATGGCACATTTTTTGGAAAATGATGAAAAAATACGTCAAGGGATATTTACAGAAAATCTGACTGCCGAAATTTTTACGGACTATATATTTACCTTGTTTTTATCAATATTACTGGAAAAACAAAATGAAAAAGAGTCCTTTTTGGAATTTGTAAAAAATTATTTGTATTAAGAGAAAGAGTTGATGTGGAACGGAGATGGGTTATGAAGATAAAGAAACAGAATCTTTTGCTTTTGGCAAGTCTTGTCTGGATGATCGCAGGATTTAACGTTTTGAGGATCGGGATTGAAACTTATGCTGAATATCAGACTGTAATAAATTATATCGTGACAATTATCGTGTTTCTTCTCTTTTGGTTCATGGTATTTTATAAGTTGACAAATAAACATACAATAAGAATTCAAGGATATGAAGAAGAAAAGCAACTGTTTTATAAATTTTTTGATTTGAAATCATTTTTAATTATGGCGTTTATGATAAGTTTCGGGATTATTATTCGTTCATTCCATTTACTGCCGGAGCGGTTTATAGCTGTATTTTACACAGGATTGGGAGCGGCACTTTTCATGGCAGGCGTTTTATTTGGAAGAAATTATATACAGGCTTACAGGAAGAAAGCATAAGTAAACGAAAAAGCATAGAGAAAGTATAGAGGAAGTATAGAGAAAGTATAGATGCATAAAAGATGAGGAGTAAAAACTAAGGAGAAGATACATATGAAAAGAATTATAAATACAGCGATTGTTTATTTTATATTTGCAATGGCGGGAGGCGTATTTTATCGGGAATTTACAAAATGGAACGGATATACAGAGCCGACTACATTAGGAGTGCTGCATGTTCATCTGTTGGTGATGGGAACATTGTTATTTCTTATAACGGCTCTTTTCGCAAAAGTAACAATGTTGGCGGAAAATCTTTTGTTTAAGAAATTTTTTGTTCTCTATAATATCGCATTGCCTGCCATGGTGGTGATGATGCTTATTCGCGGAATTGTGCAGGTTCTCGGAATAGAGCTTGGAAAAATGGGGAATGGGATGCTGTCCGGTCTGGCAGGATTGTCTCATATCGGAATGATGATTGCATTTTTCTTACTGCTGTTTGCGATAAAAAGGGAATTGATACGAAAACAATAGGAATAATGATTTTTAGAGTTATAGTGAATTGTCTAAGAACTATCCACAGACGAGATGAACAGTTCTATAAACAGCGAAAACCCGCTAACCTTCCGGCTAACGGGTTTCGTTGTTTTTATAGTTATCTAAAGGAATGAGAGTAAAGTGCGACATCCCGGTTATCCGGGATGTCTTTACTTTATGAGGGGGGAGATAGTTGTTTTATCAACTATCTGTTGAACAGTATATCTTCAAAATGTGTCTAAAGTATGTTTAATGTCTAAAAGAAAACGAAAAAAAGTTATGAAATTCTTAAATTTAGATAGTTAAAGAAACCGCGCTTTATTGAAAAGAAAAGATAAAAAAATCTATCGGTACTGAAAGTTATTGAGAAATTAGAAGTGTATTTCCCGCATAAATTAAGTTGGGATCAGAAATACCGTTCAAGGCAGAAAGAGAAGCGACGGTCGTTCCGAATCTTTCGGCAATTTCGCTTAATGTGTCTCCCGGCTGAATGGTGTAATAAACCGAAGCAGAATTCCCGCCTTGTGGAATGCGGAGTGTATTTCCGGCGTAAATAAGATTGGGATCGGAAATACCGTTCAGAGCGGAAAGAGAAGAGACGGTTGTTCCGAATCTTTCGGCAATTTCACTTAATGTATCACCGGGTTGAATCGTATAAGTGATATATGTCGGAGCGGAGGGAGGAGCGGGCGGCGGAGCAGTTTCAGACAGGTGATTAAGTCCTGCCCGGCGGATGATGCCGGGATAATCGATGTAGCCGATATCAAGGTCTACATTTCCGCCGATACCGGGAACACTTCCTTCGTTTGTATACTGCCACATACCGCAGTCTGTTCCGTCGAAGGAAGACGCATAGCGGGCGTACCAGAATGCATATCGTTTTGCAAGATCATTTCCGAGATAATTGTCTAAAAAACTGCGGTTTGTGTAAAACATCGCATAGTAGCCCCCTGCTTCAATACGATTGCAGAAAGAAGAAACGAGTTGTTTTGCAAGAGCCGGAGTGATAGTGACACCTTCTCCGAGAGCATAAGCGGCGGACGCCTGTTCAATATCATAGCAGATCGGGTAGTCGAAGCGGTGGGAGGAAATTGCGTCGAGACATCCGTCCGCTTCCTGC
>OGPC01001467.1_pt1 | contig 15008 bp, 10 predicted proteins | sample 1552911 | NCBI WGS metagenome assembly OGPC01 (sample SAMEA2580248, study PRJEB22360) | human gut metagenome | biome: human gut; feature: human-associated habitat; material: faeces | place: Denmark | collected 2008/2010 | reverse complement strand
CGGGAGGGATGAATCCCTCCCCTACGGGGTTAAGATGAACGGGATGTAATGGCAAGCCTGCGGGCCGGGCATGCCCGGCCCTTACAGTGCGGTGGGTTGGGTTGGTGGTATGGGTGAGGTGGGCGGGTTGATTTCCTTATAACATGTAACAGCAAAGGGAGAGGTTTTCCCTCTCCCTTTGGCTTACTATATATGTATATAGAACTATCGCTTATCTTTTATGGTACATGCGGTCATCCTCTTCGTAGGTGGGGTCGCAGGTCAGATACATGCCCAGCTTTTTCAGGGTATCGGCATCGACGCTGGAGAGGATGACGGTGGAATGGATGTCGCAGCCCTTCAGATTGGGGATCTGCTCCATTGCCTTGGCGGCGTATTCGTTCTCCGAGACAGAGCTGGAGAGTGCAATCAGGATCTCGTCGGTATGCAGGCGGGGGTTTTTGCTGCCGAGGTAGGTCGTTTTCAGCGTCTGGATCGGTTCGATCGCATGGGCAGACACGAGGTCGATCTCCTGATCGATGCCCGCAAGCTTTTTCAGTGCGTTCAGCAGTGCGGAGGAGGCCGCACCAAGCAGCGGGCCGTTTTTGCCCACCACGATCGTGCCGTCCGCCAACTCGATGGCGGCTGCAGGCTGACCGCCGGTCGCATCAGAGCAGGCATGGGCGCGCTTCTCGACTGCGCGCTCCCCAAGCGCAATGCCGGCCTGATTCATCAGCAACTCCAGCTTGAAGCGCTCCTGCTTCACCACGCCGCTCGCCTTCTGGTCACACAGGCACTTGAAATAACGGCGGACGATCTCGTTCAGCGATGCCTCGCGGCAGACCTCATCATCAATAATGCAGTTGCCCGCCATATTGACGCCCATATCCGTGGGTGAGCGATAAGGGCTTTTACCTGCGATCAGCTCAAACATGGCATTGACCACCGGGAATATCTCGACATCACGGTTATAATTAACGGTCGTTTTTCCGTAAGCCTCAAGATGGAACGGGTCGATCATATTGACATCGTTCAGATCGGCGGTAGCGGCCTCGTAGGCAAGGTTGACCGGGTGCTTGAGCGGCAGGTTCCAGATGGGGAAGGTCTCAAACTTGGCATACCCTGCCTTGACCCCGCGCTTATACTCATGGTACAGCTGGGACAGGCAGACCGCCATCTTACCGCTGCCGGGGCCGGGGGCCGTGATGACGACAAGCGGGCGCTCGGTCTCGATATAATCATTCTTGCCGTAGCCATCGTCACTGACAATGTGGTTCACATCGTTGGGGTAGCCGGGGATCTTATAGTGGCGGAAGGTGCGGATGCCCAGACTGTTGAGCTTCTGCTCAAAGGCCGTGACCTCGGGCGCATCGGTAAACTTTGTCACGCAGACGCTGCCCACAAACAGGCCGACCCCCTGAAAGGCATCAATCAGGCGCAGCACATCAACATCATAGGTAATGCCGTAGTCGCCGCGCATCTTGTTGGCCACGATATCCTCGGCGCTGATAACAATGACGACCTCCGCCTGATCCTTGAGCTGCAGCAGCATCTGCAGCTTGGAGTCGGGCTGGAAACCCGGCAGCACGCGGGACGCATGGTAGTCATCGAACAGCTTGCCGCCAAATTCCAGATAGAGCTTATTGTCAAACTGAGCGATACGCTCCCGGATATGGGCAGACTGCATCGCAAGATATTTATCGTTGTCGAATCCGATCCTCATCTATATTCCCCTTTTTCCTATGCTTTAACCAATGTCCTACATGGATTTAGTATAGCATTTTTTTCGTCAGCTTGCAACGGTCTTTTGCAGCAGGGGCACACCTTCCTGGCCGGAGGAGGCCCTGCGCGCCAACATACTGGCCCAGATCAGTCTGGCGCTGAACCGCATCTGGACCGAGTGGTACCCCAGCCGCGGGTACAGCTTCAACATAACAGGCTCGCCGGGGTACGATCAAGCCTATGTCAAGGGGCGCACCGTGTTCGCCGTCATGGAGCGCCTTACCGCCGAATTGTTCAACACCTATGTGCAGCGCAGCGGTGATGCCGAACCCTACTACACCGAATACTGCGATGGCCGTACCGTCACCTGCCCCGGCATGAAGCAGTGGGGCACGGTCGAGCGGGCCAAGGAGGGCAAGAACGCCCTGCAGATCCTGCGATATTACTACGGCAAGCGGGTACAGCTGGTCACAACGGACCACATTGCATCCATACCGTCCAGCTATCCGGGCAGTCCGCTGCGCCGCGGCAGCAGCGGGACCAATGTACGCATCCTGCAAAAGCAGCTGTCACGCATTGCGAAGGACTACCCTTCCTTCGGCAAGCCAGCGGTGAACGGCGTATTTGACGAGGCCACCGAGCGCAGCGTCAAGCGCTTTCAGAAGCAGTTCGGCCTGACCGCCGATGGCGTGGTGGGCCGTGCGACATGGTATAAAATCAGCTTTATCTATGTGAGCGTCAAGGACCTTGCCGAGCTGACCAGCGAGGGTGAGACCGCCGAGGGCACACAGACCACCGGCGGTTGGCCGGGCACAGTCCTGCGGCGCGGGTCGAGCGGCAGCGCCGTGGAGCAGGTGCAGTTCTGGCTGTCCGATCTTGCACAGTTTGATTCCGCGCTGCCGCGCGTCACGGTGGACGGCCGCTACGGGGCAGCGACCGAGCGCGCCGTGCAGGCGTTCCAGAAAAAACAGGGCCTGACAGCGGACGGCGCAGTCGGGCAGCGCACCTGGAATGCACTTTACGCCGCTTGGGTGGACGCGCAGAGCGACCTTGGCGGCACCGCATGGCCCGGCACCGTGCTGCGGCGGGGCGACAAGGGCATGGAGGTGCGGCTGGTGCAGTTCTGGCTGCGGCTGGCTGCGGACAACTACCGCGCACTGCACACCATAGCGGTGGACGGCAGCTTCGGCGCCGCCACCGTCAGCGCTGTGCAGGCGTTTCAGAGTGTTTTCGGGCTGACAGCCGATGGCACAGTGGGCCGTGCGACATGGAACAAGCTGAAGGAGGTCGGCCTTGCGGTCGCAAACAGGCTCGTGGACGCAGACATCGTCCCGGGGCAGTTCACGGTCACCACGCGGGAGGGCAGCAGCGGGACCGCCGTGCGGGCCGTGCAGTATTATCTGCGCCGGCTCGCGGCCTACTACAGCGATATTCCGTCCGTGACAGTAGATGGGCGCTTCGGCGCAGCAACAGCGCGGGCCGTCAGGGCATGGCAAGCGCGGGCCGGTCTGCCTGTGGACGGCGTGGTGGGGCGGCTGACATGGCAAAGCCTGTACGATGCCGCCGCAGCGCTGGACAGCAGCGGCCCCGTGGTGCGCATGATCCGGCTGCCCGCCCCTTCCGCCGCACTGCGCCCCGGTGACAGCGGTGCAGAGGTGCTGCGGCTGAGCCGGATGCTGCTATTTCTGGGCCAGTGGATTCCCGAGATCGACCTGCCCGAGACCGACACACCGACCAGCACCTTTGACCCTGCGCTGGAGACCGCCGTGCGCAGTGCCCAACGGTATTTCGGGCTGACCGAGACAGGCATTGTGACCGCCGCAGACTGGACGGTGCTGCGCGAGGCAGCCGGATCACCCCGAGGGCCTGCTGGCTGCCAACCCCGCCGGAGCCAGCCCCAAGCCCGGCGGCGTATGGCCCGCCGGGGCGTTGGCGCTGGGCAGTGCAGGGCCTGCCGTACTGCAGGTGCAGCGTTGGTTGAACATTATTGCCGCCGCCAACCAGACCGCCGATTTTGTACCCGAGACAGGCATCCTTGGGCCGGAAACTGCGTCCGCGCTGGAAAGCTACCAGCTGACCGCCGGGCTGCAGACGCTTGGCATCGTGGACGCCGACACATGGGAAAGCCTGCGTCTGGCTGCGCAGGGGCTTTGCCGCGAATGCAAGGAGGCATAAGCCATGGCAAGAGTTTACATCTACGATTCCTACGATAACAAGTTCTTCCGCTACAATTTGAGCGAAAACGACCCGATGCCCTACAGCACCGGCGCGACCCTGCGGGTGCGGGAATTCCGAGGCTCAAGCAAATCCAATGTACTGTGGACCACCACCGCTGCCATGGAGGCATGGAACCTGACACGCCGTACCTACGGCAGCGGCATTCCGGTGGGGTACGCCTTCAAGCGGATCTGGGAGGGCGGCCACGGCACCACCAGCCAGCACTACGCAGGTGTCGCCTTTGATGTCGGGCAGCGCAGCACCGCCGCCGAGCGCCGCAAGATCTACCGGGCCGCTGTTCGCAGCGGTGCGTGGGGCTATGTAGAGCCTATGTCGATGACGCCGACCTGGGTACACTTCGACCGGCGGTACGGCAAGCCCGCCTGCGCGGGCAGCACGGCCGGTTACCCCACCTTGCGGCGCGGGAGCCGCAGCACCTATGTACTGATTCTGCAAGATGCCCTGAACGCACTGGGCTATTCGACCAACACGCTGGACGGCATCTTCGGCCATGCGACAGAAAGCGCACTGAAGTCCTGCCAGCGGCGGTTCAGTCTGCGGGCGGACGGCATCTGCGGCTGCGCAACATGGAAAAAGATCGCCGGTGCCACGGTGGGGATCGGCCGCACGGCAACCGTCATTGACAAATAAGGCATTGCACTGCGGCAGCCGCGGTTGTATACTGTAGGCAGGCTCTGCCCGCTGCCGGGCCTTTATAAAGTAAGGAAGTGTTCCCACATGGATATGATGGAATTTTTGCGCACCCGCCGCACCTACCGCCGCTTTGACCAACGCCCCATTGCACCGGAGATCCTGACCGAGGCCATTGATGCCGCCCGGCTGGCAAGCTGCGGTGCCAACCGCCAGACTGTGCGGTATATCCTTGTGCAGAGTGCCCGTGCCGTGTCCGCCGTGCAGCCGCTGGTCCATTGGGCCGCCTACCTGCCGCCCGAACAGGGCGTGCCGAAGCCCGATGAGCAGCCGACCGCCTTCATCGCCGTTTTGCAGGACACCCGTCTGCCGGGATGCAGCGATGTGGATGTAGGGCTGGCGCTGGGCAGCCTGACCGCCGCTGCTTGGGCCCACGGCGTGGGCAGCTGCATCATGGGGGCCATCGACCGCCCGGCGCTGACCGAGCTGCTGGCCCTGCCCGAGGGGCTGCGGCTCTGCTATATGGTAGCGCTGGGATACCCCACCCACAAAAGCCGCGTGGTAACGATGCAGGACAGCAGCGTGAAATATTATCTGGATGAAAACCGTGACTACTGCGTGCCGAAGCGCAGCATGGACGAGGTGCTGCTGAAAACGCTGTAAAAGTAAAAATCGCAGTCCCGATGATGAAATCGGGGCTGCGATTTTTTGTATCCGTCAGAAGCGGCGTCTCTCAGCCTTATCCCAAAATAGCAAAGCTCTGTGCGCCCAGGGACAGCGTGTCGTTGACGATCTCCGCCTTGCCGATCGTGTACTGAATTTTCAGATCCTCGGCCAGCTCCAGCGGCAGCTCGATGGAGACACCCGCCGGGTTGACGGCGCAGATCAGACCGCCGCGCTGCCAGACGAACGGGCGGTAGTCGTCCTTCGCCTTGGGTGCGTACAGCACCTTGAACGGCGCGTCTGCGTTCAGGTCAGCGTGTGCATGACGGAAAGCCAGCAGCGACTTCACGCTGTTCAGCAGGCTGTCTGGGTCGTCTGCCTGAGCGGCCACAGTGGGCGCATCGGCGGCAGTGTCCACAGGCAGATAGATATCCTGTGCATCGGCGGTGGAGAAGCCGTGGTTGGCCGTGTCGTCCCACTGCATCGGCGTACGGGAGCCCGTGCGGAAGTAGCCGCCCTCCTTGGTGGGCAGCGGCAGATAACGCATACCGATCTCGTCACCGTAGTAGACGAAGGGCGCACCGGGCAGCGTGAAAATTGTCGCGTAGGCCAGCCGCAGCTCATCAGTCGTCAGGCCCGCGGAGGGGCGGATCGTGTCATGGTTGCAGGTGATGAAGCACCACAGACCGTCCTTGTGGGTGGCCTTGTAGGCCGGCAGATACTCGTCCAGGAATTTGTCAATGCCGGTGCCGGAGTTCTTGCAGAAGTACGCCTTGCCGATGTTGTGCGGGTTCGAGTCCATCGCACCGTCATAGTTGCGCATGAGCCAGTTGTAGCCGTTGCCCTGCCAATTGAGATAAAAGTCCATGTCAAAGCCGTTTTTCAGCGACATGCGCGGGCCGTTCCACTCGGCGATGAGCGCGGCCTCGGGGTACTCGACATCCAGCATATCCCGGATATTGCGCCAGATTTTGCAGGTGTACTTTTTGTTCTTAGTGTCATTCTTTACAAGGCTCGACGCCATATCGACGCGGAAGCCGTCGCAGCCCATGTCCAGCCAGAATCGCATGACGTCCTTCATAGCCTCCACCGTCGCCACGCAGGCGGGGTCGTCGGTGGGCTTCTGCCACTTCTGGTTGATCTTTCCATAGCCGTAGTTCAGCGCAGGCTGGCACTTGAAGAAGTTCAGGATATACGTGCCGTTGCGTTCGGTCTCGCCGCCGATGAACGGCATACCGTCGCCGGAGGCAAAGCAGGAATCCGTCCAGATAAAGCGGTCCGAGTATTCGTTGTGCCCGGGCTTGCAGCTGGCCTTGAACCACGGGTGTTCCTCGCTCGTGTGGCCGGGCACCAGGTCGAACAGCACACGGATGCCCTTCTCATGCGCGGCCCTGAACAGCGCGGCGGCGTCCTCGTTCGTGCCGTAGCGCGGGGCGATCTTTTTGTAGTCGCGCACATCATAGCCCGCATCCTTGAACGGCGAATCAAAGCAGGGGTTGATCCACAGGGCATTGCAGCCCAGGTCCCTGATATAGTCGAGCCTGGCAATAATGCCTTGCAAATCACCGATGCCGTCGCCGTTGGTATCATAGAAGCTCTGGGGGTAGATTTCATAGAACACTGCGTCTTTCAGCCACTGTTTCATGAGATGTCTCCTTTACTATAATAGACAGATAGAATATCCACGGCAGCCCGCAGGGCGCATTTCCTGTGCGCTCGGGAGGTTTTCCCCGCCGCGCACGGCCACGGGCGGATATGGAATCCGCCCCTACGGCGCTCCCTGTCAGTTTGCCGCTTCACGAGCATGGAAATGTTTCATCCGTTTCTACCCCTATACTATCCCCTCCTTCTCCCTTTGTCAACGCAGCAAAGCAGACAAAACAAACCACAAATTTTCTACATTTTGCACCAAAAATCAGCATATTGCTATTTTGTGAACAATGTGTTGACAAACAAAGAACATCGCAGTAAAGTAAAGTGCACAAGCGATTGTAAAATCTATTAGGAAAGAGGGATTCATTCAAATGAATACGCTTGTAATCGTTCTGATTGCCGCGGTCGTTCTGGTATGTGCGTACGCCGGATACGGTCGTTGGCTCGCCAAGACCTGGGGTGTTGACCCCAACGCCAAGACTCCTGCTGTGCGGCTGGAGGATGGCAAGGATTATGTTCCCACCAACGGCTGGACGGTGTTTGCACACCAGTTCTCCTCCATTGCCGGTGCCGGCCCTGTTACCGGTGCCATTCAGGCTGCGGCCTTCGGCTGGCTGCCTGTGCTGCTCTGGGTGCTGATCGGCGGCGTCTTCTTCGGCGCTGTCACTGACTTCGGCGCTCTGTACGCTTCCGTCAAGAATGACGGCAAGTCGATGGGCCTGCTGATCGAGAAGTACATCGGCAAGACCGGTCGTAAGCTGTTCCTGCTGTTCTGCTGGCTGTTCTGCGGCATCGTCATTGCTGCCTTTGCAGACATGGTTGCCGGCACCTTCAACGCCTTTGATGCAGAGGGCGCACCGGTCGAGGCCGCTTTCACAAACGGTGCGGCCGGCATGGTCTCCATCATGTTCATGGTGTTCGCCGTTGTGTTCGGCTTCATCCAGAAGAAGTTCAACTTCTCCGGCTGGCGCGAGGCCGTCATCGGCATCGTCTTTATCGTCCTGTCCTTTGTCGTTGGCATGAACTGCCCGCTGGTGTTCGGCAAGGCCGCATGGAGCTACATCACCTTCGTTTACATCTTCTTTGCCGCCGTCCTGCCGATGTGGATGCTCAAGCAGCCCCGTGACTACATGACCACCTTCATGTTCGGCGCAATGATCGCCGGTGCTGTCATCGGCCTGCTGGTTGCCCACCCCACGATGAACCTGCCCGTCTTTACCGGCTTCAACAATGAGAAGCTCGGCACCATGTTCCCCATCCTCTTTGTCACGGTCGCCTGCGGTGCCGTCTCCGGCTTCCACAGCCTGGTTTCCTCCGGCACCTCTTCCAAGACCGTTGAGAATGAGAAGGATATGCTCAAGGTCGGCTACGGCGCCATGGTTCTTGAGAGCCTGCTGGCTGTCCTCGCCCTGTGTGTTGCCGGTGCTGCCGCCGCTGCAGACGGCACCCCCGCCACCGGTACCCCGTTCCAGATCTTCAGCCGCGGCGTTGCCGGTTTCTTTGAGATGTTCGGCGTGCCCGTTTCGATTGCAACTGTCTTTATGACGATGTGCGTTTCCGCGCTGGCACTGACCAGTCTGGACGCCGTCGCCCGTATCGGCCGCATGAGCTTTCAGGAGCTGTTCAGTGTCGATGATATGGAACATGCAGAGGGCTGGCGCAAGCTGTGCTGCAATGTCTACTTCTCCACCTTCATCACGCTGGTGTTCGGCTTTATCCTGACCCAGATCGGCTATGCCAACATCTGGCCGCTGTTCGGCTCCGCCAACCAGCTGCTCAGCGCGCTGGTTCTGGCTACCCTGTGCGTCTTCCTCAAGGTCACGGGCCGCAACAACAAGATGCTCTTCCCGCCGCTGGTCATCATGCTCTGCGTCACCTTCACCGCACTGGTGCAGCGCCTGATTGCGATGGTCAAGGCCATCTCCGCAGCTGCGTCCACCGCCATCCCTGCCGGTGAGACCACTTGGGGCGCTGTCTTTATCGCCAACGGCCTGCAGCTGATCCTTGCAGTGCTGCTGATCGTGCTGGGCCTGAACATCGTGTTCCACAGCGTCAAGAGCTACACCACCTGCGATGCGCCCGAAGCAAAAGCCACTGTTTGAGTGTAATCGGCACTTGACAAACCGGCTCCTATAGAGTAATATTTATGCATAGCCGCAAGGGCGCGGCCGCACGCTGCGCTATCCGGCAAAATCATGTTTCAAGCTCCGGTATCCGCAATCAGGACGCCGGGGCTTTTTGCATGAATATGAGGGAAACACTTATAAAGGTAAAGGAGAGTTCAAGATGAAACTCAAGAAAATGCTTGCACTGACCATGGCCGGTTTGCTGGCCGCCGGTCTGACCGCCTGCGGCTCCAGCGCCGCCACCTCCGCCGCCCCTGCTGCCGAGAGCACTGCGGATGCTGCCGGTGCCCCGGACGGCGACGGCGACCCCACCACCCTGACCGTTGCGATGGAGTGCGCTTACGCCCCCTACAACTGGACCCAGAGCGATGATTCCAACGGTGCCGTTGCGATCCGCGGCTCCAGCGACTACGCCTACGGCTACGATGTCATGATGGCCAAGAAGATCGGCGAGGCACTGGGCCAGCAGGTCCAGATCGTCAAGCTGGACTGGGACAGCCTGATTCCCGCCGTCATGAGCGGCGATGTGGACTGCGTCATCGCCGGTCAGTCCATCACGGCTGAGCGCGCTGCACAGGTCGATTTCAGCAACCCTTACTACTACGCCTCGATCGTCACCCTGACGAAGAAGGACAGCGCCTACGCCAATGCGGCGAGCGTGGCCGATCTGGCCGGTGCGACCGCTACCAGCCAGCTGGGCACCATCTGGTATGATACCTGCCTGCCCCAGATCGAGAACGCCAATATCCTGCCCGCGCAGGAGACCGCGCCTGCCATGCTGGTGGCCCTGAACAGCGGTGCCTGCGACATCGTTGTCACCGACCGTCCCACCGCGCAGGCCGCGCTGGTCGCCTACCCCGACTTCACGCTGCTGGACTTCGGCGGCGGCGACAATGATTTCAAGGTCAGCGAGGAGGACATCAACATCGGCATCTCGATGAAGAAGGGCAACACCGCCCTGCAGAGCGCCATCAACGAGGTCCTGTCCACGATGACCGCTGATGATTACAACGCCATGATGGACGACGCCATCAGCGTTCAGCCCCTGAGCGAGTAATTTTGCCCGCCTGCCCCTGCCGTTTTGTGCGGCAGGGGCTTCGGTGTTGGTAAAGTGAAGAAATCACAAAGGAGAATTTCATGCAAGACTTTTTCATGAACTGTGCCACAGTGCTGCAGAAGTACGGCTTTTCGTATCTGCGCGGCGCGGGCACGACCCTGCTGCTGGCGCTGGTCGGCACATTTTTCGGCTGCCTGATCGGCTTTGCGGTCGGCGCACTGCAGACCATCCCCATCGACAAGCAGCGCGACCCGGCGTGGAAGCGGGTGCTGCTCAAGATTTTGCACATCTTCCTGCGCTGCTATGTGGAGCTGTTCCGCGGTACGCCGATGATCGTGCAGGCCGTGTTCATCTACTACGGTCTTTTGCAGGTGTTCAGCATCAAGATGGGCATGTGGCAGGCAGGCTTCTTCATCGTTTCCATCAACACCGGTGCCTATATGGCGGAGACAGTCCGCGGCGGCATCGTGTCCATCGACCCGGGCCAGACCGAGGGTGCCAAGGCCATCGGCATGAACCACTGGCAGACGATGCTCCATGTCATTCTGCCGCAGGCGCTGCGCAACATCATCCCGCAGATCGGCAACAACTTCATCATCAACATCAAGGACACCTCGGTGCTGTCGGTCATCTCGATCACCGATTTGTTCTTTGTCCACAAGAGCGTGGTCGGCGCGCTGTACACCTATTTTGAGAGCGCCGCCATCGTCATGGTCATCTACCTGACGATGACCCTGTTCGCCAGCTACCTGCTGCGCCTGTGGGAGAAAGCGCTCGACGGCCCGCAGAACTACGACCTGAACACGACCGACTCGCTGGCCTACACCAGCGGCATGTACAATGCCCCGGACCCGAACCATGAGTCCCAGAATCTGGATATGAAGGGAGGCGCAGCCCATGTCTGAGCCTGTTATTGAGGTACGCCACCTCTCCAAGAGCTTCGGCACCCATGTCGTTCTGCGCGATGTGGATTTCACCGTCAACCCCGGCGATGTCACCTGCATCATCGGTGCGTCCGGCAGCGGCAAATCGACCCTGCTGCGCTGCATCAACCTGCTGGAGACCCCCACGAACGGCAAGGTGCTGTTCCACGGCAATGACATCACGGCCAAGGGCAGCGACCCGTGCGCCTACCGCGCCAAGGTGGGCATGGTGTTCCAGAGCTTTAACCTTTTCAACAATATGACGGTGCTGGACAACTGCACGGCGGGCCTGCGCTATGTGCTGCACATGGACAAGGAGGCCGCCGAGCGCACCGCACTGGACAATCTGGAGAAGGTCGGCATGGCCCCCTATATCCATGCCAAGCCACGCCAGCTTTCCGGCGGGCAGAAGCAGCGTGTGGCGATTGCCCGTGCGCTGGCCATGCAGCCCGAGGTACTGCTGTTCGATGAGCCGACCTCCGCGCTGGACCCCCAGATGGTGGGCGAGGTGCTGGCCGTCATGCGCCAGCTGGCCAAGGAGGGGCTGACGATGCTTGTCGTCACCCATGAGATGGCCTTTGCCCGCGATGTATCTACCCATGTAGTCTACATGGCGGACGGCGTCATCTGTGAGGAGGGCACCCCCGCCGACATCTTTGAGCGCCCGCAGAACCCCAAGACCGTTGAGTTCCTGAGCCGGTTCCGGCAAGCGTAAATTGGTATAAATACTAAAGGTCGTGCCGACGATGGATTGTCGGCACGACCTTTTTTGTTTGTGATATTGGGATACGGCCCGGAAGAGAGGAATCCCGCCCCTACGGATGGCGGAAAGCTCATAACGAAAGATGTAGGGGGCGGCGTCCTCGACGCCCCGCGGAGGTGCGGGGTTGTGAGCGTGGGCCCACGGTTGAGCGGAGCGAAATCGGGGAGCGAACAATGTTTGCCCCTGCAGGGCAAACAACCGCATGAGCGGGCCAGCTTTGCTGGCTGACGGCGCTCGTTGTGCGCCGTCAAGCGGTCAAGACCCCTCCCTACGATGCAAAAGATAAAGGGGCAGTAATTGCAAGGCCGCGGGCCGGGCATGCCCGGCCCCTACAGCGTGTTTTTACGCCAGCGGCACATCAATCTCATCTCCGATGGCAAAGCTGTAGATCGTCAGCTTCGTCACCGGCACGCTCAACCGCTGGGCAAACGCCCGGCGGTAAAGCCGCAGCTGGGCGGCGTACTCGTCAATATAATACTGCGCATCGCGGCTGCGGTCGGTCTTGTAGTCAAGGATCTCGGCATGCTCGTCAAACACCAGCACCAAGTCGGCAATGCCCTGCACCAGTACCTCGGCCCCGGCGGCGCTCCCCTGCTGTGCGGCCGGGGTGACTTCGGCGGCGGGCAGGGCCGTGATGAACGGTTCCTCGCGCAGGATACGGCGGGCCAGCCGGATTCGCCGCCAGACCGCGCTGTCAAAGAAGGGGCGCACGGCGTCCAGATCCAGCTTGTCTGCCAGTGCGGCGTCCAGCAGCTGCAGCCCGGTCTGCCGCTGCACCTCGGCCGCAAGATCGGGGGCCGGGCCGTCAAAGGGCACACTCTGCATAAAGGCGTGGATGGCGGTGCCGCGCTCGGCGCCGGTCATGCCGCTTTTTTGCAGAAAGGCCGGGCGCTCCAGCGCAACCGGGCGGGCGGCGTGGGCCACCGCGCTGACGCTGACCTTAGCGGGAACCTTTTCGAGCGCGGCGCGGGGGCTTTGCCACGCAAAGCTGGCCTGCAGCTGCGCCACCAGCACAGGGTCCGCCGCAGCGGCGGGCGGCGCAGGCGGCTGCTCCGTCTGCTCAGGCAGGGGCAGCAGCCGAATGTCCAGCGGCACACCGGTTTTGCGGTGGTGCGGCAGAAAGTTCGTGTGCGCCCAAAGCGCATCGCTGCCCGGGTGCAGCATTGCAGCGGTCAGCAGCCAGCCTGCCCAGCTGCCCATGCCGCGCATCGACTCCGGGCCGGTAGCCTCGGCTGCGGCGCAGAGGGCGGGCAGCTTCAGCGCACTGTCGGTCCGCTTGAGCGGCACCGTGATGATCAGCGCGTCCTGTGCGCGGGTCAGCGCAACATACAGCACGCGCATCTCCTCGCTCAGTGTCTCGGTACGGATGGCCTGCGCCAGCGCCGCATAGGGCAGCGTTTTAAACCGCTTGGCCGCCCGCGGCGCACGCAGCATGACACCCACGCCGAGGCGGCTGTGGGTCAGCACCGGCCGCACGGCGTCACTCTGGTTGAACTGGTGGGCCGTGTCTGCCACAAAAACGACCGGAAATTCCAGCCCCTTGGAGCGGTGTACCGTCATGATGGAAACACAGCCGGGGCGGGTCTGCCCGCCCGCGCTCTGGTTCAGTCCGCCGTTGTGGGCGGCAGCGTCCATCGCGCGTATCAGCGCGGGCAGCCCCGCGCGCCCGGCCCCGGCAGCCCACGCTGTAAAGCTGAGCAGATCCTCGCGGCAGCGCAGGCCGTCAGGCAGCGCCCCCACGGCGGCGAGATAGCCTGTGCGGGCCAGCAGCTCCCCGAGCAGCTCCTCCACCGGCAGGGTGCGGGCGAGGCGGCGGTACTCGGCCAGTGCCTCGATAAAGGGGGCAAACCGCGCCTGCTCCCCGCCAAGGACCGCCCCGTACAGACTGCCGTTGGGTCTTGCACGGCGCAGCGCAACAAGATCGTCCGCCGTGTAGGGGAACATCGGGCTCAGCAGCACGGCTGCCAGCGGAATGTCCTGCGCCGGGTTGTCGATAACACGCAGCAGCGCCGCAAAGGGTCGGATATGCGGCTCATCAAGCAGATCGGCGGCGGAATCCGCAAAGACCGGGATGCCCGCCGTGCGCAGCGCGCCCTCATAATCGGCAAAGCCCTTGCGGCCGCGCAGCAGGATACAGAAGTCCTCATACCGGCAGGGGCGCACCCCCTCCTTGCCGCGCACGGCAAAGCCGGTTTTGACCATCTCGGCAATGCGCCGGGCAATGACAGCGGCATCCCCCGCGGTATCGGCCCCGTCAATGACATCGATCTCGCACAGGCCCTGATAGGCGGCGCTTTTATCCCCGCCCACAACAAGCCGCTGGCCGTCCCCATAGGGTACGCCGCCCAGCCCCTGCGTGAAAAACACCTCAAACAGATAGTTGATCCCCTCGATCACGCCGGGTGCGCTGCGGAAGTTTGCATCCAGCGCCAGCGTGGCCGGGCTTGGGGCCGGCTGCGGGTGGGGCTTCCACTGCTGCTGCTTGCCCACAAAGATACCGGGGTCTGCCAGACGGAACCGGTAGATGCTCTGCTTGATGTCGCCCACGAAGAAAAGGTTGTCCGCTTCGGGGCGGGCCAGCGCAAAGTAGATAGCGTCCTGCAGGGCGTTCGTGTCCTGATACTCGTCCACCAGCACCGCCGTGTAGCGGCTGCTGACCGTGCGGCACAGCGGCGTGCGCTCGTTGTGCTCATTGACGAGCAGGTCGAGCGTCAGATGCTCATAATCCGCGTAGTCCAGCACCTTTTCAGCACATTTTGCGGCAAAGCAGTTGTCGGCAAAGGTCTGTGTCACCCGCACAAGAGCTGCCACCAGCGGCGCAGCGCGGCGGCGGTCAGCGGCAAATTCCTCAGCCGTGCAGAGCAGTGCGTCCCGGCGCAGGCTTTCAAGCTGCTTTTTTGCGCGGTCGCGCAGCTCGGACGCAGCGGCAGCGGACTGGTTTGCGTCCTTGCCACCCTTGATGCGCCCTGCCGCACGCCAGCCCGACAGAACCAGCTCAAGCGCTGACAGGCATTTGTCCCAATCGCCCTGCTCCAGATGGTAGCAGAGGTTCTCGACCCGGGCGGCATCATCAAGCATGACGGCCGTGTAGGCGGCATCGGCCTTTTCGTCCCGCGCTGCGATGGCTGCGCCGCTGTCCAGCAGCGCCTTGACGCCCTGCGCCCGGGCCAGCGCGATGCCCAGCAGCTCACGGCCCCATTCGGTCTGCTGCGGCGGGGGGCCCCCGCCCCCCCCCCCCCCCCACTGCCTGCATT
>OGPC01001440.1_pt1 | contig 15271 bp, 19 predicted proteins | sample 1552911 | NCBI WGS metagenome assembly OGPC01 (sample SAMEA2580248, study PRJEB22360) | human gut metagenome | biome: human gut; feature: human-associated habitat; material: faeces | place: Denmark | collected 2008/2010 | reverse complement strand
ATTTTGCCTTGTGGTCGGCTGGCAGTTTCTGCATGAGCAGCTGGAACTGGTTCTTCCCTTTTACCGGTGACGGAGCCAACAGATCCTGGATTAATTTGAACACACTTACGATATGACGCTGTTCCTTAGGACAGTATTCGGAGATCAGTAAAATCACACTTGTCAGAAGCCCCTCCGCTGCGTCATAGAAAAATGCGTTCTGACCGTAGCTTGAGCTGTCCCCTCCGCCGATATTGATAATTGTCTTTGCTGTTATCTTTGCAATGATTTTCGCAGCACCGGAAACAAATTTCTGTCCGGTCGTTATTGTGTCGGAGATACCCTTTGCCACCTTACCGAATCCGATTGACAACGGACCGATAGCAGCGACCACAAGACCGACCTTGAGGATTGTTTCTTGCTGTGCCGGAGAGAGCGACGTGAACCACTTTGTCAACTCTTGAATCTTTCCGGTCAGTTTCTCAATCATAGGTGCTGCGGATGTCTGTGCTGTGGATGCCAGTGTCGACAATGCCAGTTTTGCGTTGTTCATCGCAACTTTTGCATTATCAATCGGGTCGAGAGTTCCGTTGTAGGTGTCCTCGACCGTCGTTCCGTATTCCTCCATTGATGACGACAGACTGGTGAGGTCGATTCGATTCTCACGAATCGCCTTTGTCATTTCTGCTGCACCTTTCTTTCCAAACAGTTCCGTTGCAATCTGCATCGCCTCGGTCTCTGTTTTTGCGTTCTTGATGCTGCCGATGGTCTCTGACAACGCCTCGTCCATTGATTTTCCCTCTGCTGTGGCGTTCTGTAATGCCTTTTTAAGACCCGCCATTGCTTGAGTTGAATCAACACCGTTTGCATCGAATTGAGCCATCAAATTGATTGCTTGAGGCAATGACAGACCCATTTCTTTGAACGCTGCGTTGTTATCAAGTACATTTGATTCAAGCGTGTCAACGGAGATTCCGGTTTCCTGTGCCTTTGCCGTGAGCAATCCTAACAGGTTTCCCGTCTGTGATGCATCCACGTTCCACGCTTTCATGATTTTGTCGACTTGGTCAACTGACTGTGTGACGTTTGTTCCATTGATTGTTGCAAACTGTATGAACTGTTTTGAGGTCTTTTCAAGTTCCGTTCCTGTTGTATGGAATCTTGTGTTGACTTCTCCGATTGCCTCGCCTACCGTCGACATATCCTCCGGCATTGTGCCGAAAACATTATCCGCAGACTTTGTCAATCCCTCAAGTGCCTCTCCGGTTGCTCCGGTCTTTGTCACTATGGTGTCATATCCCTCGTCGAGTTCTTTGAACGCTGCAATAGATGCTGCACCAATGCCCGCAATTCCGGCAGAGACAACCGACATTTTCTTTCCGAAACTTTCCATCTTTGTTCCCGCCGTATCGCAAGCGGTCGCAAATTTTTCAAGTTTATTATCTTTCAACTGGTCATTAACGTTTTTTAGTTCTGCCTCCATGTTCATGAGAGCGGTTTTTGACTTTTCCGTCTTTACTGTCTGATTTGCAAGTGCGGTCTCTGTCTTTCCGATTGCTGTCTCATTTGCAGTAAACTCTTTCTCTAACTTGTCAAGTTCCTCTTTGAGTGCCTTTGACTGTTCGGAGTTCTTTCCGGTCTCTGCTGTCGATTTCTCATAAGCCTCTTTTGCAGCATCAATCTTTGTTTTGAGTTCCTCTTGCTTTGTCTTTTGGTCTGACAGTTTCTTTGTCAACTTCTCCTGCTGCTCACTGTTCAATTTCACGATGTTTTTCTGCACCGTGATTTTTTGAGTGAGCGATTCGGCTTTTGCCTTGAGGCTGTCTGTTTCCGACCCGAACAACTTTGCTTTCGTCGCTGCCGTCGTATATTCCGCAGACAAGACTTTCATCTGCGATGCTGCTGATTTCATTTGCGATTGATAACTGCTCGAATCTGCCGATATTTTGACGCTTGTATAAGCCATTCGGTCGCCTCCTCTCTTACTGATTTTCGTTGATTGTATCTAATTCAAATTTTAAGTAGTCCAACAACGTGACAATGTTCTCTTTCATGCATTGACTGTATGAGTTTTTCAATAGCCGAATCGCAATTTTTACAACACGGTCAACAATTTCCCCGCAGACTTTCCATTGATTTTCCTCCGGTTGTTCATCCTCGTCCTCATATCCATTTTCACGGTCATAGTCATCGAATGCGGATGCCTCTTTTTCCACCTGCTCAACCTCGACAATGTTCAACATCTTCTCTGCAACAATGTTCTGCATGATGAAATGAACCGTCTTGATTGCCGTCAGAAATTCAACTGCATCAATCTCCCCAACTGCTGCAAGCGACAATTCATTCCCGAACATCTCCTGCATTATCTTTTTGTTGAAAAACATCACTCCGGAGAATTTCTCCGTGTCATTCTTTTCCATGAGACTGATGTATTTTTTATACTGTTCTACCGTTACGGAATTGATGAAAAGTCTCTCACCTCTGCAAGTGACCTCGATTTCCGGTATCACTTGCCACTCTGAAAATTTTTCTCTATCTTCTCCATACGTTTGGTGAGGTCGTCGGCGATTCCCATATCAATGAACTGGAACTCAAGAATCAATCCTGCTGCATCAAGTCCGGTCTCCGGATTCTTTAATTCCTCAACGGTGAACTGGTCTCCGTATGCTTTGCAGATAAAAAGACCCATCGCCTCAATGTCCTGCTTTGAATACCTCTGTTTTGCGTCGACAATCTCTGCAAGTTCGAGATATTCCGTGTATGTGTCGATTGACATTTTCGGCATTGTAAACTCTTTGTTATTGACTATAATTTTTCTTTTCATGATTTATCCTCCTGTTATATGTCCTCTTATTAGCCTAAACCGCCGTTTTTCTCCTGCACTTTGCTGAACCATGCCTTGATTGCCTCTGCTGCCTTTGTGTCTCCGGAAACGAGGTTTGATTCGTCGACCGAAATCTCATACGCATTGTCAAGACTTCTCTCATAGAATGAACCCTTGATGCTCTTTGTTGTCGGAGACAATTTGCCCTCTTTTGTGCTTGCCTCCTCACTGATGCCCTCTGCGAACTTTCCGGCGTATAACCATTTGAAATCATACTTTCCGTTGAGTTTTCTTTCTCTCCATCCGACAGCGACCTCCGGTGCTTTATCATCCGCAGTCTTTACAAGAAAACCGTTCTCGTATAACTGACCGAAAAGAATCTGTCTGTCCTGCGGTGCGAGTGCATTGACCTCAAGTTCGATTTCTGTTCCCTCATAGGAATTGATGACTTCCTCTGTTCCATCGTCAGAGTAAATCTTTTCAGAACTCCACTTTTCGTCAACCTTTGCTTTGATTGCTCTTGCCAGTTTGACCGGAGTTTCTGCAACGTATGCTTTCGCATCGTTCTGTGTGAGTTTTGCGATGTAGAAATCTCTACAACCGCAAGTTCTACTCCTCACAATCTTCTGTTCTGTGTCGCTAACCTGTGTTACTGTTTCGCTCATGTCTATTCCTCCATTTCATAAAACTTTGAAAACCTTTGTGCTTTCATATAGATTCCGTCCTCCGGCTTGGAATCGTCTCCGTTCCTGCCCTCAAACGAAAAATCATTTTCTTTCATGATTGACTTGATTTCCCTTGCCAGTTCAACCTCGTCACTTTCTGAAAATATAGTGACCTGCACTGACAGCGTCACTCCCTCTGCATCGTCGTCCGAAAAATTCTCGTCATTTTCTCCCAAATCCCACAATGTCACATGTCTGTCATGGATGTCTTTGTCATACCATCCTTGCATCACAGTGATTCCTCTGTCTGATATAGGTCTCAATGCGTCGGATGCATCTTTGATGATGTCCGGACTGCTGCTCATGCTCTCACCTCATTTCAATGTGTTGTCTAAATAGGATTGATATTCTTGTTCTGCGATTTTTTGCAGTTCCGCATCTGCCACGCCCTGTTGCGTAAATAAATTCTTGAGGCGGTTGATAGATAGTTCCCCAGTTTATGAATTTCACATAAAAGTGTTCGCTATTGTCCGACTTTTCCCATCCGACATCTGCTGTTGCTCCTGTGTCTTTCATTTTGACTGCTCCCATCGGTATGCTGTCCGCTGCATGTGATGTCACGGATGACTTTGAACCGAAACCTCTGCCGGATAATTTGATGTCTGCCGATTTCGGAATTTTGCCGGACATGATGTTTTTCACAACTGGTTCGCTTTGCTTTACAATCTTTTGATTGACCTCTTTTATGTCCTCGTCGCTTGCTGCGTCCTCAAATGCTTTCATGAGTTCTTTCAAACCTTGAAATTCCATTTCGATTTTCACTGCATCACCTCCGGTGTCAGATTATGACACTATGCTCCCGCTCTACATTTCAACTGATATTTCCTGTCGTCTGTGAACATCGGACACGCATCATATATCTTGAACTCAACGCCTTTATATACTGCGTAGAACTCTTTCAGATTCAATCTGATTTCCTCCATCTTGTCGCAGGCTCTCGTTTCAAACATGATTGTGTTCTCAAGACCTATCTGCAACGCATTGTATTTTTCATTTGTTCCCAAACTCTTGACATCACACCAACATGAGAAAAACTCCTTTTCCTCCTGCTGTCGTCTACCGTCAACAACACTTGTTGTCTTGCGAATTATCTTGATTCTGCCTGTCATTCTGCTGCACCTCCGTATATTTCTTTCAATAGCATGGAGGAAACGGCAGCGGATAGCGTTTTCGTGTCGCTCCGGTACTTGTCACGGTTGTCGTACAGTTCTTTCACGGACATAAATGCAAGCAGTTTTTGACGGCTTGTGAGGTTGTTCCGGTCGAAATTCGGAATCAGTTCCGTCATTTCATCCAGTGTCGTGTCAAGCATCAATTCAAGAATTTCGATGTCGTCATCATAGTCGATGTGACAATATGTCTTGCATGTAGCAATCAGACCGCCTCTGTACTTCTCTTTTTCTTCATCCGTCATGTTCTCACCTGCTTTCAATAGCAGGACGGATTCACCGCCCTGCTGCCATATTACCCGTTGATAACTTCTGTAATCTGACCCTTGATGACTGCTCCCTTGTCAACAGGCTGCACATCGAATCGGTCACGCACCTTGATTCCGGTCATGTCCTTATCCCATAAACCCGCACCTTTGTCATTGAGGTCGATTGTGAGGACATTTCTGTCAAAGAGTGTGACTGCCTCTTTTAAGTCGCCACAGAAAATAGGATGCTTGTACCCGTCGATTGTGTGACCATCGGTGTTCATAATCTTCTCGGATGCAAGAGTTTTCTTTGATAATTTGATGATAGGATATTCACCGAAAAGCATCTTTCCCTTTGTCTGCTGTGTCGGGTCTTTCTGTAAAATATAGTTGCCGTCTTTATCCTTTAACTTGTCAAGGTAGTTGAAACCGCTCTGATTTGTGATAACAACTGCATTGTCAGCGATTGCAGGGTCTAACTGCTCGTTGAAAATGTCCTTGAGGCTGTCAAGGTTCTCGACTGTGACCTCTTTCCCTTTTGTCATCTCATTGAGTACCTTGAGAATCATTGCGTTACGGGTTGCCTTTGTTTTCTTGGCAATCCATTTGTTGATGTATGCCATGATGTTGGATGCTGTGTCCTCAAGTAACTCTGCTGTCATCTTGAGGATTCCACCCTTTTTCTTTACCTTGTACTCAATCGGTAAAAATTCCGGTTCGTCCATCTCCGGAAAATCCGCAGCCTCGTCAACATTGTCAAATGGTGTTGATTCTGCATCAACCTCAATGTTTCGTGTTCCTGTCTTAGTTGTTACACCCTCGACATTGACATACTGTTCAAGGTTGTCGGATGAACGACGCAACTCGATAATGTCTGTTCTGATGTCCTCCGGAATTGTCACGCCGATTCCGACCTCTCCCTCACTTCCTGCGGTTGTGTCGGATGTTAGTGCATCCTTGTACACCTTGATGTCTGCCTCGTCTGCCTCTTTGTGCAGGAATCCGGCTTTGACAATGTTGACAAATGATTTCACGATGTTCTTTTTGTCCGGCTTGACATCCCCGCCGACCTGCTTTGCAGTTCCATCCTTGACCTTGTTCTCGATGCCGTCCTGCTCGTCCTCGTCCAAATCATAGAGGAGGTCGAATCTGTTCTGTAATTCTACGAGTTCCTCCTTTGCTGCTCTTGCCTTGTCGAGTTTTCCATCGTTCACAAGGCTCTTGACTTCATTTTTCTTGTCGTTAATCTGCTTTAATAACTTCTGTAATTCCTTATTCATGACTTTCTGTCCTCCATTTCTTACATACCATAAAGGTATAAATCATCAAGAATCTGCTGCTTTTTTGCCTCGATTCTCTGTTTCTCTGCCTCTGCTGTCGCATTGTTCCGGTTTTCCAATTCCGTAATTACCGCATCGACAATGTCCTTTGTGTCGATTCCCTTGAGTGCCTCCGGAATATTGTTGTATTTCTCGAAAAAGTCAGATGCACATGCTGCAACTGCTGCCTTTTCCTCGATTTCGACGTCGAAATACTGCTGCATCTTCTTACTGTCAAACCATGTCTCATTGCTCATAAGGGTCTGAATCTTGTCTCTTGTGACACCCTCCTGCACATGCTCCATGTAGACATCAAGAATCGAATCCTCGCAGAGATTCAACTGCTTTATAACTGCCTTGAAATCGTCTGCATTTCCGTATGCCATGCATAACGGTTTGTGAATCATTGCTTGAGCACCTGTTGCAAAATGCAGTTCGTCACATGCGAACATGATGACTGATGCGATAGATGCTGCCATTCCGTCGACATATCCGACTTTGTGTCCGTCGTATCGTTTTAACTGGTTATAGATTGCCAGTCCTGCGAATACATCGCCACCGCCGGAATTGAAATAGATATCAATGTCCTCATATCCATCTAACTGGTTGAGGAAATCTGCGATGTCCTGCGGACATCTGTCCTCCTCGTACCACATGGATTCCCATGTCGCCGATACAATGTCACCGTAGAAATACAAGGAACATCTGCTCTGTTCCTCGTCCTGCTCTAAATCCAAATAGCCGACATTTTCAACTTTTCCGCTGCGTTTATTTTTCTTTGTGAAATCAAAACGTCTTTTCTTTCCCATGCTTATTCACCTCCCTCCTCGTCAGTCTCGTCCTCTGCCGTGTCGGTTTCGTCCGGTTCTGTTGCTGTGTCCGGCTGTTCTGTGTCCGGCTCTGTTTCTTCCTCCGGTTGCTCCGGTTCATCGGTGTTCTCCTGCTCGGATTTACCTTTCAAATATGCTGCACCCGCCATCGTCAACGGTACGATGCTACCGTTTGCAAGTAGGACATCGCCTCCCTCCGCATCTTCCATGTCGAGTTTACGTCTTGCCTCATTCGGTTTGATAATCATTCCACCGACACCGTCTCTCAAATACTCCATCTGCGTTTTTGAATCGGTGCGGAACAATACCTTTTCGTTGAATTTGTAATAATATCCGTCGTCTGTATCTTCATCCGGCAGCATTTTGAAATTGATTTCCTCCTCATACTGCTTGATGATGAACAGTTCCGTGTCGACGTAGAATGATAACTGCTGCATCTCGCTATTGCTATATGACGACTTTGAATAATCGTTGATTTGATTCGGTTTTACTCCGAACGCTCCTGCGATTTGCAATGCATTGTATTTTTTCAGTTCAAAGAACTGCGAATCGGTCAGTTTGATGTCGAGAGGTGTGAGTTTCATTCCCAACGGAACAGGCAGGATTTTTCCTGTGTTCTTTGCCCCGCTGCCGAACTCCTCGAACGATTTGACAAGTGCCTCTTTTGCCTTTTCGTTCAACTCTCCTGTGTATTCGAGTGTCGCTTTTGCTGTCAGACCGCTCTCATACAAGTTATTCATAAACGCCTGTGATTCGGATGCACCTGCAACCGTGTCTCTCAATATCTGTTGCACTGGTAGTCCTGTGATTCCGTCAAAGCTGAATGATGTCTTGAAATGCATCACCTCGTCTGTACTAAACACATATTGACGACCGGATGTCGGGTCTGTGTAGACGTACCACAAACGCCCCACTCCTGCGAATATCCCTGCATCATCAACGACTATCTGCACACAATTTGACTGCATGACCCACAAATCAACGATTTTTATTTCACCGCCGAATTTCTTTCGGTCAAACTTCTTTCTCATATACACATAGCCGTTTCCGTAATGGTTGCGGTTGATTTCAACCGTGTTCCAAAATGTTGTTGGTGTCATGAACGGATTCGGTCTTTTTGAGAGCAGTTTTGATGTATCTGTCGCCTCTGCCTCAATGATTCCCTTGTCCGTTTTCTGATAGTATTTGATAGGCATTTTCGCAAGGGTCTCCGACAGCATCTTGAGACAAGTGAAATATGTGACCTCTGATGTCGGTTTCCCTTTTCTTTTCAATCCTATTCGCTCAAGGAACGACGGTGAGTTCAATGTCATTTTCCCTCCGTCGTTCTGTGGTTCGCCTCTCCACCAATTTGAAATTTTTACTCCTAATCTCTGAAACGGATTCATTTATTTCTCACCGCCTTTCTTCATGTATTTTTCATATTGCTCAAGCCATTCATTGACAGTTTCGTTCACGTCCGGACGGTATTCCTCTTTCATTGCGTATTTCCATGCGTCGATGATAGCGTCAATCGGGTCGATTCGTTCTGTCGTGATGTCCTTATCAATCTTTATTTCGCCGTAGTTGTTTGAAATGGTCTTTGCGTTCGCAATCGACCAAACAAGCAGACTGTCGACCGGAACAACTATCTTGTTGCCCTCTTTGCCGACTTCCATTCCCTCAATCTCCACATTGCCCGCAAGGATTTCAAGTCTGAAATCAACGGTCGCATCGTTCAACTCTTTTGCTGTCTGCGTGACAGAGATTGAATCGAATCCCATCGCCTCAAGGTCTGACAGGAACGCCGATGCGTTGTGCGGGTCGTAACAAATCAACTGCGGTTTGAGGTTGTATTCTCTCACCAAATCCTCAAGGTATTTGATGATATATTTGTAATCTGTCTTGATTCCTCCCAGTGTTTCCGTTACCGTCACAAGACCTTTTTCAATCCATACGTCGTATGGTACTTTGTCGGTCTTGATGTGTTCATCCACCCTTGAGGACGGAATGAACGAATGTGTGTGAACAAAATATTTTTTCGTGTCCTCCACCATGAACGGAATCACGATTGCGATTGATGTCAAGTCGCCTCCGGATGACAAGTCAACTCCGACATAGCACTTTGACCCTCTGAAATCCTTGAGTGATTTCAGAACGGCACATACTTTCCATGATGCAATGTCCTTGATGTACAGTGAATTTGACCACTGCATCCACATATTCAACTGCTTTACAAGGAAATCTCTCAAGTCCTCCCCGCCCATATCACGGGCAGTGTGTGCAATCGGAATGAGGTTCTCAAGTGCATCCCTGTCAAACTCAAGAATCGGGTTCGCTTTTATCCAGTTTTCCGGTGTGTACCTGTCATCGTGTTCGTCCATCTGTGCGATGTAGACAAATTGACTGTCATTCTCGAAAACGCCCTTGAGTAGATTGCAGCAATACTCATACAATTTGTAGCACGGCGACTTGAGGTCGAACCCTGCTGTCGTAATAACTGAAATCAACGCCGACTTGAGTTTCTTGATACCGCCCTCAAGCAGTTTGTACATCTGATTTGTTTTGTGTGCGTGATACTCGTCGACGATTCCCAAATATGCACGGTGTCCGTCAAGTGACTTTGTGTCTCCGGACAACGCTTTGATTTCCGAATGTGTCAGCAAACAGTCAATCGTGTGGTTGTGGTCGTGAACCTTGAACCACTCTGACAAATCCTCGTCGGAATTGATGAATTTTGCGACCTCGTCAAAAACGATGTTCGCTTGGTCTTGCTTTGTAGCCGTGCAAAATATTTTTCCGTACTTGTACCCGTCAAAATTGCCGTAATAACACGCCAAAATACCATTGATGAACGATTTTCCGTTCTGTCGTCCTAATTGCACATAGGATGTTCTGAATCGTCTGTATGACTTTTCCTTTGTTCTCCATCCATTGAGCGACCCTAAAATGAAACACTGGAACGGATATGCCGTCACATGCTCATTTTCCTCGCCCTCTGCAATGGTCAATTCCTCTGCGAAATTGATGATTTCCTCCGACTTTTCAACGTCGAAATAGTATTTGTACGGTGCTGCTTTAGATTTTTCGATGTCGTCAAGATGCCTCTGACATGCAAGACGGACATATTCTCCGGCTGTTATCTTGCCCGATACGACATCAAGGGCGTATTGTGTGCAGCGGTCTTGTGTTTCTCCTGCTTTTGCCATGCCTTAATTTGCATATTTCGCAAATTTGTTCTCCGGCTTTTGCTGTTGTGGTTTCGGTACGACCAAACGGCAGCGGGAGGAAACTGTCAGTCCGAAATCTGATGCTCCCTGCCTACACTGTTTCATGCAGCGGTCTTGAATAATCATGAGGCGTTCTCTTTCTCCGGAAACGACCTGTCTTGTACCGACCTGCACACGTTCTTTTTCGCCCGTGTCCGGATTTTCCCGCATCTCATAGACTGGAACATCCTCCATCAATGGAGTTGCTCTGATTTGCTCTGTGATTTCGATGTACTGCGTTTGTGCAATGAGTAGTCTTGCCAGTGCATCGCAATCAAGGTTTGAAATCAGTTTGATTTCGAGTAATTCTTTTGCAATCTTCCGGAACTGTTTCTTTTGTTCCGGTGTCAAATATGACGGAGGTCTCACTTTGTCGCATGGTGCTGTGACCTCGGCGTTTTTTCGTGCCTCAATCTCGGCTTTTGTTAGGTGTTTTCGCCCGTTCATCACAACCAAATCTGTAGGTTGTCTTTGTCCTGCCATGATGCAACAAACCTCCTTTCCGTCAGTATTTCAGTGCTTTTGTGTCACATTCTGACACCTCTTTCGGATATACCCATCTACTGAAATTCTCGTGGGGAGTTTTCTCCAAGGAAAAGAGGGGGTGCGACTAAAAACGAATCGCACAAAACTTTTTTATATCCCCCTGCCTCTCGAAAGTGGTACTCAATCAGTGACCTCAACTGTTTTTGTGTTGCTCTCATACTTGCTTTGCTCTGCTTATACAGAGCAGTGATTGTGTTGTGTGTCTTATGGTTGAGAGGTATGAGGTTGAACGGATTCAATCGCTGTTCCCAGTCGTCCTCAAGTTCAATGATATGGTGAACCGGATTGCATGTGAGTAACTCATGCTCGACATATAATGCGTATATATCTATGTTGTCATAAACCTCAATGATACGTTCCCGCATTGCCCGCCATTCCTTTGATACATAGAACTCTGCTGCTCTCTCGTCTCGCCGTGTGTTGTTGTATATCATGTGTCTCGACTGCTGCCGTTGCTCACACTCCTCGCACATCTTCATTGACTGTGGAATCAACTTGCCACACCTGCATGATTTCAATAGCATCTGTGTTCTCCTCTCTTGCTGTGTTCTCCTGCTGTGTTATCCACAAGAGGCGGGCAGTTATGCACATGACTGTGTATATCCCACCCGCATATAACAGGAGGGCAAACAGGCAAGAAAAAAGCGACTGCACATCTGCAATCGCTCGTCTCAACTGTTCACGCTAACATATTATCACGTTTATTTTGTCTTTTGTTCACCCACTTTTCACCCCTGTTTTCACCCTCATTTCACCCTGTTTTCACTCCGTTTTTATCATTTTCAATCGCTTTTGCACCGAATAACTTGATTGACAACCGCTGAATCATCACCCTGCACCACTTTTTCGGTGAGTTGCGTCCGCATCCTGTCTCCCTCACTATATCCTCGTATGACATGCCCTTTATATAGACCGCCTCAAGAGTGTCGTATTTGTACCCCTCACCTGCTGCCTCTGCATCTTCCTTGAGCGATGCAAGAGCCTTTTTCAAGTGTTCAAACAGAATGACCGTCTCTGCACGGCACTCTCTGACCGATTGCAAGAACGCCTTTTCTGCTGATATGTTGTATTTGCCTATATCCGGCACTTGAGAGGTCTCTGATACTGCCTCGTTGATGTATCGTTCCATTTCACGATAATTTTCAAGATATAGCAAGGTTTTTTCAATGACCGTCTGCTCCTTTTCCTCTTTCATGCTTTTTCCTCGCTTTCTGCTTTCTTCTCATAGGCAGACCGTGCATTTTACGCCAGTTATTCGTGTTTTTGCGGTTTTCCGCATCTCTTGAACTGCTCATTTTCAAAATTGCCGTTTTTGCCTGTTGCAAAGTCGTTCCCATTTGCAAAACTGCCTCAACGAACGCCTCTGCTGTTGTTTCAATCTTCATTTCTGGTTCTTTCTGTTTTTCCGGTTTCGTGACATCCGGATTTACGGTCGCTTTGTCTGCTGCCGTCTCAATAATGCCCGAAATCTCTTTTTCCGTTTTTCCCATCGCCCGAAATCGGTCAATTATACCTTTTAAGATTCCCATATTATCACAACCCTCCTTTTCGCTTACATAAAAGGCAATTCGCCGTCGATACCGTCCGGAATGTTCATGAATCCGTCTGCAGAGGATGCTGCACCAGGTGTCGGTGAAGGCATTCCCATGCCCTGCATTCCCTGTCCGCCAGCCTGTCCCACATGGCTGTCGCTGACTGCTTTGCTCTCGGCGAACTCCTGGTCCTCAACCACAACATCCGTCGTATATACCTTTTGCCCGTCTCTGTTGGTGTATGAACCCGTCTGAATCCTGCCAGTAATAACAATTTTTGTTCCCTGTTTCAGATATTTTTCCGCAAACTCGCCGTTTTTCCCAAATGCCACGCATGAGATAAAATCTGCCGACTGTTGCCCGTCTCTTGCACCTCTCCGGTCGACTGCCAGTGTATAACGTGCCACACACATGGATTCCTGTGAACCGTTCTGCTGTGTATATCTTACATTCGGGTCTCTTGTGAGCCTACCCATCAATATGACTTTGTTCATTCTCTTTTTTTGTCCTTTCTTGAATCAATCTCTCGTATAAACGCAAATCATCCGGCGGGATGTCGAGATTCCAGTCTCTCGCAAATTCTATCCCGCCGATGAACGCCTCTTTTTCTCTATCAGTCATTTTCCCGCTGCATAACATATTCATTTTGCATTTTCTGCAATCTGACAAGTCCTTTTTTGAACTCAAGGTCATCACCATTCATGCACACATCGAATATTTTCTCATAGTCGACAATGTGTGTCTTGATGAACTCTGCCTCTGCTGCCGTCCTGCTCTTATTGATGAACATTCCCTTGACTGCCTCTTTTATCATTTCACAATGGGTCTGTTCCTCCTCTGTCGTTGGAGGTGTGGTTGCAATCATTTTCTCATACGCATTGTCAATCGCTCCTGCAATGAGTTCTTTCCAACTCTTGCCCCGCTCTCCTAATAACTGACATTCAATATCCTCGAAACGGTTTCCTTGCCCTGCTGCCGTGATTCTGATGTCCTTTTTGCCCTTTGCTGCAATCAGAATCAAATCGTCGTCGTATGCCTCCATGTAGTAGTCAAATTTCGCATCAAAATTCGGATTCGGATTGATGATGATTTCCGGTTGACTGCTGCCCTCTGTTTGGATGCTCACTCCGATGTATTTCGCATCTGTTGCCTTTGCATTGATAAATATTGCCTTTAACTCGCTTTTGTTCATGCTGCTCCTCCATTCACTAATCTGTTGAGTAACTGTTCATACATGGTCTTGTATGTGTCTCTTTCTGTCTGTAATCTGATTGTGTCCTCTGATGATGTCATATTTGCAATTTTCTTGTTTTCCTCAACGTATACTGCTGCATCCTGTTCAATCTCTGCGATTGCCTCCTCATGCTCCTGCTGCATTGTCTCAATTTCTCTCTTGAGACTGTCGATTTCCTCCTGCTGCTCCTTGATGGTCTTGTAATACTCTTTTGCTGTCTTAATGCCATTATCCAACTGCAAGGAAATCATGAGAGCAATGTCGATATTCTCCATTTCCTTGTCTGTCGCCTCTCCGATATATGTTCCGATGCGTTCCGTTGATACCGAATAAACCTGCTCACACAATACCGTGCTGATTCTGCCTGTTGACCTTATTGTCACATGTGTCGGGAGGTCTGTTTTTGGCTGTGTGGTCATATATACAACTTCAACAACATTGCTGTTCTCATTGTTCTTGTTGTTGCTAACCACTACCGCCGGACGGTCTGCGTGTTGTTCGCTCCCGTTGTAGGATGCCCCCCCTCTGCTGATATAGAACATTTCGCCTCTTTTGATGTCATTCATGATTATTCCTCCTTTTCTGCTACAAGACCAATGACACACCATCCGTCCGTCAATCCGCTGCATGTGATGTCGTCGTCTTTGCATGTGATTCTCATGTCTGCTGTTTCTCCGGTTGCTTTGCCTGCTGCAAATACTACCAATTTGACGACATTTCCGACCTTGAAACCGTCGTCTTTTGTTATCATGTACGGTTTTCTATGTTCTCCCGTGTATTCCTCGAATTTCTCCTTTGATACTCTGATGCTCTTTATCTCCCCCGTTGCATCTGACGGGAGGTTTTTCATTTTCTCCTCCTGCTCCATCTCACGGAGTTTTTTCTTTGTCTCACGGTCGATTGCATCCTGTTCCTCTGAATATCTCTGCTCGTCGGTCTTGTATGCCTCTGTACGGTTCTTGTACTGGTCGCATGAGGTACATGTTCCGGTCTTGACGTTACATGTCTCATATTCGGTGCAGGAATAGCAGATTGATGTGATTCCCTCCGGATGTGGCGTTTCATAATCGTCGCCCGCTTTTGTCTCCGGAGGATTCATGCCGATTTCTGCCTCTGTGTCGGATTCTGACACCTGCTGTCCTGTTGCCTTTTCTGCTTTCATATCTTTCACATCTTTGTGCGTGAGTTCTCCGGTCTCTGTAAATTTCCCCAGTGCCTCCCGCTGCTCGTCCTCTGTCATCCCGCTCAATTCATAGGCTGCGGAAAATGTGAGGCGTTCGCCCTTGAGTTCCTCTTTCCATTCCGGAATCAGATTGTTGTTGACTGCCTCTATTTGAGCAACCTTTGTTTTGCTCATGTGCAGCATTGATGAAATCACCTCTCTCAATCGTCCGGATTGCAGGTCATATCCCTTGATTTTCTTTCCCGCTGCTTTCATACGCTCAAGAGATGCCTTGAGGCGTGTTTCCTCCTCAATCATGTCTGAAACGGTCTTTGTACGGTATGCATTTGCAATTATGATTTCAACCTGCTCCTCGTCATCGTCCTGCGGTGTCGTTAATTTACTGGTCGCAAGTTCAAATTCTTTATATCCCTTTGATACAAGATACTTGAGAG
>OGPC01001434.1_pt1 | contig 15302 bp, 14 predicted proteins | sample 1552911 | NCBI WGS metagenome assembly OGPC01 (sample SAMEA2580248, study PRJEB22360) | human gut metagenome | biome: human gut; feature: human-associated habitat; material: faeces | place: Denmark | collected 2008/2010 | reverse complement strand
CGGCAACTGCGATGAGTTCCTCTACTTGGGTGGCAACGAGCAGTCCACCCATAAGTATGTGAGCGAATTGCTGGGCAAGGAAACCATCGACACGAACACTTACGGAAAGAGTTCCGGGCGAAGCGGAAACTATTCCACCAACTATCAGATCAGCGGTCGAGAGCTTCTAACCCCGGATGAGGTTCGTATGCTTGATAACCGCTACGCCATTCTGTTCATCCGAGGGGAACTCCCCGTGATGGACTTAAAATACGACATTCTCAAGCACCCCGCCGTTGACCTGACTGCCGACGGAAAAGGCGGCGTCTATCAGCACGGCAAGGTCACAAGTAATGTTGCGACCATTGAGGTGCAGTACCTCGACCCCGATACTCTGCCGGATACAGAGGTATCGGAAACTACCTATGAGCTGCTGTCCGATGAGGATTTCAACTCGGAAACCAACAACAATACAACAACAAAATTACGGAGGTAAATAATATGAACATTTTTAAGAAGAACACCGAGAAGCATACCGAAAAGCTGCCTATGACCGGCAAGGTTAAGAAGGGCTTCCGCATTTACTGCACCGCCGTTATGGGTGCAGCACTCGTCCTCGGCACTTCGGTTACGGCGTTTGCCGCCAACGACCCCATTACCGTTATCAACAATCTGTCTACCTTTATCTTCGGGCTGATCCGTGCCATCGGGCTTATCCTGTTGGGCTTCGGTGTTGTGCAGGTCGGTCTGTCCCTGAAATCCCACGACCCCTCTCAGAGAGCGAACGGTTTCCTGACCCTTGCAGGCGGCGTCATCATCACCTTTGCAAAGGAAATCCTCGACCTGATTGTCGGCTAAGAAATTTCACACCGAGGGGTGTTCCCGAAAAAGCGGGAGCACCCCTTAACTCTATGAAAAGGAGGTGCTTTTCGTGAGCGACAACTGGGTCGTACAAAACCTTGAAAACGCATTGGAAACTTGGAACGAGAAGCTGGCTGAGATTTGGCAGCTTATCACGACAACGCCGCAGGACTTCAAAGGCGGTGGGATATGGGGCGTAATCGTCAACATCAACGGCGCAGTGCAGTCTATCGGACTTGCACTCCTTGTGCTGTTCTTTGTTGCCGGTATGGTCAAAACCTGCGGCTCGTTCACAGAAGTCAAGAAACCGGAACACGCTCTGAAGCTGTTCGTTCGCTTTGCCATCGCCAAGGGTGCCATCACCTACGGTATGGAGCTGATGCTTGCCCTGTTTAATATCATCCAAGGCACGATCTCGACGATAATGGGTTCGGCGGGTTTCTCAACGCCACAGCAAACAGTCTTGCCGCCTGAATTGATTACCAGCGTTGAGGAATGCGGATTCTTTGAAAGCATACCGCTATGGGCTGTCACGCTCATCGGAGGGCTGTTCATCACCGTAATGTCATTCATCCTGATAATGACCGTGTACGGGAGATTTTTTAAGCTCTATATGTATACGGCACTTGCGCCCATTCCGCTTTCCACCTTCGCCGGTGAACCGAGTCAGAATGTGGGCAAGTCCTTCATCAAAAGCTACTGCGCCGTTTGCTTGGAGGGGGCAGTGATCGTGCTGTCCTGCATTATCTTCTCGCTTTTTGCGTCCTCACCACCCGTGGTCAATCCCGATGCGGCGGCGGTCACGCAGGTGTGGAGTTATATAGGCGAACTGCTCTTTAATATGCTCGTTCTCGTTGGCTCGGTCAAGATGAGCGACCGCATTATCCGAGAGATGATGGGACTGTAAGGAGCGCACTATGAAAAACAACACCAAAATCTATAACCGCTTCAAGGGGTTTACCCTTGAGGACTGCGATTGTCGATATTGTCTGTACTATGGTGGCAGACGCAAAGGCAAGGTGAACTGCCTTGCGGATGAATGCGTCTGTGCCGAGGAAATCCGTCAGGCAAAGGAAAGCTATCGCAGAGAAAGGAGCTTCAATGGAAGTTAAGATCAACCGAGAAATCCGCAACTATACGGAGGCAATGTTCTTTGGACTGTCTATGCGACAGTTCATTTTTTCTGCCTGCGCCTGCGTGGTGGCAGTGGGACTCTATTTCCTGCTCAAGCCATATGTCGGCACGGAAACCGTATCGTGGATGTGCATTTTGGGAGCCGCACCCTTTGCGGCTCTCGGCTTTATCAAATACAACGGAATGACGGCGGAAAAGTTCGTATGGGCTTGGTTCAAATCCGAGTTTCTGATGCCAAAGAAACTGACCTTCCGTTCCACCAACACCTACTACGAAATGATGAAGCCTGAAATGGAACACAAGCAAAAGGAGGTATTGAAAGCCAATGATTAAAACGCTTCGCAACCTGCTCAAACAGGATAAAGAACGATTTGTTGTGCCGAGGGGCGTCCAGGATGTGATCCCCATCAAGGCGATTTACGATGACGGTATTTTTCAGGTGGGTAGAGATAAGTTCTCCAAGACCTATAAGTTCAGCGACATCAACTATGCTGTCGCCAGTCGTGAGGATAAGGAGGCTATGTTCCTTGAGTATTCGGAGCTACTCAACAGCCTTGACAGCGGTGCAACCACCAAGATCACCATTAACAACCGCCGTTTGAACCGTGCAAACTTTGAGAAAACCATTCTTCTCCCCCTGAAGGGCGATGCTCTTGACGAGTACCGTGAGGAGTACAATCGGATGCTCCTTGATAAAGCAACCGGTGCAAACGCTATCATTCAGGAGAAGTACATCACCATTTCGGTGTGCAAGAAGAATGTGGAGGAAGCGAGAAACTACTTTGCCCGTGTAGGTGCTGACCTAATCGCCCACTTCGGGCGGCTTGGCAGTAAGTGCGTGGAGCTGGAGCCGGACGAACGACTCCGCATTTTCCACGACTTTTACCGTGCCGGTGAAGAAACGGAGTTCCGCTTCGACATCAAGGAAACCCGCAGAAAGGGTCACGACTTCAAGGATTTCATCTGCCCTGATTCGATGGAGTTTACGGGCGACTATTTCAAGATCGGAGAGCGTTACGGCAGAGTGCTGTTTCTGCGAGAATACGCTTCTTATATCAAGGACAGTATGGTTGCGGAAATGACCGATCTCAACCGTAATCTGATGATGTCCATTGATGTTATCCCCGTACCCACGGATGAAGCCGTGCGAGAAGCCGAAAGCCGTCTGCTTGGTGTTGAAACCAATGCGACCAACTGGCAGCGTCGGCAGAATGCCAACAACAACTTTTCTGCCCAGCTTCCCTACGACATTGAGCAACAGCGCAAGGAAATGAAAGAGTTCCTTGACGACCTGACGACCCGTGACCAGCGAATGATGTTTGCCGTTCTGACGATGGTTCACACGGCGGACACCAAGGAGCAACTTGACAATGACACAGAAGCTCTGCTTACCACAGCAAGAAAGCACCTTTGCCAGTTCGGTATTCTCAAGTTCCAGCAGCTTGATGGACTGAATACGGCGATGCCCTTCGGTGTCCGCAAGATTGAGTCGTTCCGTACTCTGACCACAGAGAGCCTTGCGGTCTTTATCCCGTTTCGTGTGCAGGACATTTGCCATACCAATGGCGTTTACTACGGTCAGAATGTCATTTCCAAGAATATGATCATCGCAGACCGCAGACAGCTCCTCAACGGCAACGAGTTTATTCTCGGTGTTTCGGGTGGTGGTAAGTCCTTTACCGCAAAAGGCGAGGTCATCAATCAGGTGCTTGCCGGCAACGCAGACATCATTATCATTGACCCGGAGCGAGAATATTCGCCCCTTGTGCGGGCGCTGGGCGGCGAGATCATCAACATCTCTGCCACTTCTCCCACCCATATCAATGCGATGGATATGAACCGGGAGTACGGTGACGGAGCAAACCCTGTTATTCTGAAATCCGAGTTTATTATGTCCCTGTGCGAGCAGCTCATCGGCGGCAACAACCTCGGCGCAGTGCAGAAGTCTATCATTGACCGCTGTACGGCAAGCGTCTACCGCACCTATCAGCAGAACAACTACACCGGCGAGGTGCCGACCTTGCAGGACTTCCGGGCGGAGCTTCTCAAGCAATCCGAACCCGAAGCGCAGGAAATCGCTCTTGCCATTGAGCTGTTTACAAACGGCTCTCTGAACACCTTTGCAAAGAAAACCAATGTGGACACGGATAACCGCCTGATCTGCTATGACATCCTTGACCTCGGCAAGCAGCTTATGCCCATCGGTATGCTGGTCGTACTCGACTCCATTCTGAACCGTATTACGCAGAACCGAGCTAAGGGCAAGAACACCTTCATCTTCATTGATGAAATCTACCTTCTGTTCCAGCACGAGTACAGCGCAAACTTCCTGTTCACCCTTTGGAAGCGTGTGCGAAAGTACGGTGCTTATGCCACGGGCATCACGCAGAATGTGGACGACCTGCTTCAGTCCCACACGGCAAGAACGATGCTGGCAAACTCCGAGTTCATCGTGATGCTCAATCAGGCATCCACAGACAGATTGGAACTTGCGAAGCTGCTGAACATCTCGGACACCCAGCTTTCCTATATCACCAATGTGGATGCCGGTCACGGACTGATCAAAGTCGGCTCCAGCCTTGTACCGTTTGCCAATAAATTCCCCAAGAACACGAAGCTCTATAAGCTGATGACCACCAAACCGGGCGAGGGTGCTTAAATTCTTCAAAAAAGGTATTGACTCTGACGCTGCGTAATGGTTTATGCTATAATTACCACGAAGGAGGATGATACCAATGATGACCGTCAATGAGGTGAGCAAGCTCACGGGGGTTAGCATTCGTGCCTTGCAGTACTATGACAAAATCGGTTTACTGCATCCGGCGGAATATACCGAAGCAGGCTATCGGCTGTATGACGATACAGCTCTGGAGCACTTGCAGCAAATATTGCTGTTCCGTGAGCTTGAATTCTCTCTCAAAGAGATTCAGTCCATTCTTCAAAGTCCGGACTTTGATAGGGATCGGGCATTAGATCAGCAAATATGCTTGCTCACATTGAAAAAAGAGCATATCGAAAACCTTATCACCTTCGCTCGTGGACTAAAACAGGTTGGAGGAATGAATATGGACTTTTCTGCATTTGATACGGCAAAGATGGATGAATACGCTACGAAAGCAAAAGAAAAGTGGCAACACACCAATGCCTATCAGGAATATACGCAAAAGAACAAGGGGCGCTCTAAGGATGCAGAAGAAGCGCTTGCAAGAGGAGTGATGCTGATCTTCTCTGATTTTGGCAAATGCAAGGATGGCGATCCTGCATTGCCGGAAGCGCAAGCCTTGGTGAAGCGCTTACAGGCATATATCTCAGAGAATTATTATCAATGCACCCCTGAAATACTGCAAACTCTTGGTGCAATGTATGGAGCTGGAGGTGAATTTACCGAGAATATTGATAAAGCAGGTGGGGAAGGAACTGCAAAATTTGTCGAGCGTGCAATCTCTATCTACTGCAAATAAACAAGACAAACCTTATAGGCACTCGCTGACTTCAGCGGGTGCCTACTCGCTTTATGAAAGGAAACGCAATGAAAAAGAAAATCTGTGTAATTCTTATTGCAGTGCTTGTAGCCGTCCTCGGCACGAGCACCTTTTTTATTATCGATCACTACAAGGAGTCGAATAAGCAAGCTGCGCTTTATGGCGAGCTGGCTGAACTTGTAGACGCTGCGGCACAGACGGATGCTGCAACGGAACCGGCGGAGCAGATTCCATACTCCGAGGAAAAGATGCTTCTGCCGGAGCTTGCAGAGCTTTATCAGCAGAACGGCGATTTGGTGGGCTGGATCAGCATTGCAGATACCAACATCAATTATCCCGTGATGCAGTCGGTGAATGAGCCGAATTTCTATCTAAAGCACGGCTTTGATAAGGAATACTCCGACTATGGCTGTCCCTATGTGCAGGAGGATTGCGATGTGCAGGAGCCGTCCGACAATCTTGTCATCTATGGACACCATATGTCCAACGGTTCGATGTTTGCCCACCTTGAAAAATTCAAGAGCAAAGACTTTTGGTGCGAGCATCGGATGATCACATTCAACACACTGACGGATAAGCAGGAGTATGAGATCGTTGCCGTATTCCGCACGGTGGTCTACACCGACAGTCCCGAAGCATTCAAGTTTTATCGCTTTATAGACGCAGAGAGCGCCAATGAGTTTGACGACTTTATTGCCAAGAGCAAGGAGCTGTCTTTCTATGATACCGGCGTGACCGCCGAATACGGCGATAAGCTCATTACGCTGTCTACCTGTGAGTGCAGCCGCAACAACAGCCGTCTTGTGGTCGTGGCGAAGCGCATAACGGAGGACGGTGGTGCGGATGCTGCCAAGACTCACGCCGAAGCAACGGCAGAGGGCGAACGCCCTAATTAAGCGCCTTTGTGCCAATTATGACAACGGCAACTGCCTTGCGCTGGATGACGGAGAACCCTGCGCCTGTGTGCAGAGCATCTCATACTCACTTTTCTGCAAGTATTTCCGCAAAGCTGTTTTGCCGGCAGAGCCTTTGCTGGAAGCGGATATTCTTGGCACACGCTTTGAAAAGTGCGTGTCCTGCGGTGCGCCGATTATCAAGAAGGGCAACCGAAAGAAATATTGCGAGAAGTGCGCTCAAAGAGCTTACAAAGCTCAGCAGGCAGAGTACGCAAGAAGAAAACGGGCAGAGTCGAAAAATAGGCGCTGAAAAAGCCAGCAATATCAAGACTTTTCAGCTCCCGCACTTTGAGGGGTAAGGTGTTTATACCTTTATCCCTCGTTTTTAATTTAGGGGCGTTTGGGTACGCCCCGGAAAGGAGGGTTCAATGGCTGATATTAAAACGAGAGATGTCGTGAAAGGCACAATCAAGAAGATCGACAAAGCGGCAATCGCCGCAGACCGTATGCGCTCCGCCTATGTGCAGGCGAAGAAAAAGGCAGAACACACAACGCACCCGGATGAGCATAATGCCGAGGAGTACGCCTCCGACCGAGTGGAAGGCGGCGTTGACCGTATCACGCACGAAGCGGCGCACCAGTTTGATAAGCAGGGACGCAAGGGACTGGAAGAAACGAAACGGAATGTGTCCAAAGCAAAGGACGGTGTTCAGAGGTTCCGGGAAAAGCGGGCGGCTGAGTCGATAAAAAGGCAGACTGTCCGTACCTCCGGGAATAAGACCATCAAGGCGGTCGAGCAAACGGAAAAGACGATCAAACAGTCTGCCAGGTCTGCCGGTAAGAAAACCATCAAGACTGCCGGGAAAGGTGCAGCCAAAGCCGCACAGAGGTCGGTCAAGACCACGAAAACGGCAATCAAGACCACGCAGCAGGCGGCAAAGACGGCGCAGAAAACCGCACAGGCTACGGTGAAAGCATCGCAAAAAGCTGCACATGCCGCCAAAGCCACAGCCAAGGCAGCGGTTGCCGGTGTAAAAGCTGCCGTTAAAGCAACGATTGCCGCAGTCAAAGCAATCATAGCGGCGACAAAAGCATTGGTCGCTGCTATCGCCGCAGGCGGCTGGGTTGCCGTTGCGGTCATTGTCGTGATTTGCCTGATTGCCCTGATTTGCGGCTCGGTTTTCGGGATATTCTTTTCCGGTGAGGATTCCGGCACAGGAATGTCGATGCAGACAGCCGTGCAGGAAATCAACGCTGATTACGATGCCAAGATGGAAGCGGAGAAAAACTCGGTAGCTTATGATAATATGGAGATCAGCGGCGGTCGAGCTGTGTGGAAGGATGTGCTTGCGGTCTATGCAGTCAAGACGAATACAGACAAGGACAACCCGCAGGAGGTTGCCACGATGGACGAGAGCAAGAAGCAGATCCTCTCGGACATCTTTTGGGAGATGAACTCCATATCCTCCCGCAGTGAAAGCCACTCAGAAACGGAAATAACCGAAACGGACGACGGAAACGGCAACATCGTTCAGACGGAAACGACAGTCACAAAAACAACGCTTTATATTACCGTTTCTCATTTGACGGTGGATGAGATGGCTGACCTATACGGCTTTGACGCAGGACAGCGGGAATACCTTGCCGAGCTGCTTAAGGATGAGAACAATTCCCTTTGGGCGGCAGTCCTTTACGGCATCCGTTATAGCGAGGATCAGATCGTTACCGTCGCTCTTTCTCAGGTGGGCAATGTGGGCGGTGAGCCGTATTGGTCTTGGTATGGCTTCGGAAGCCGTGTGGAATGGTGTGCTTGTTTTGTAAGCTGGTGCGCCGACCAGTGCGGCTATATTGACGCCGGGGTTGTACCCAAATATGCAGGCTGCGTGAACGGCGTCCAGTGGTTCAAAGATCGTGGACAGTGGATGGACGGCTCTGCCGAGCCTGTCCCCGGAATGATCATCTTCTTTGATTGGAATAACAAAGGATCGTCAGGCCCGCAGGACGGTCAAGCCGACCATACAGGCATCGTTCAAAAGGTTGAGGACGGTATTATCTATACCGTTGAAGGCAACTCAGGCGATAGCTGCCGAGTAAACCAGTACGGCGTAGGTCACTACGAAATCCTCGGATACGGAGTTCCGAACTACTAACAAAAAAGCCACCGACTCACTTTTGATGTGGGTCGGTGGCACTTTTTTTTTACGGGTTGCATTTCTTGCAAGGGTCATATCCTTGAGAAATCAGATCATCTCTGTTCCCGGTATAAGTCTGCTTATTCTTATCACTCATTTGGTTGACTGACGAGCAAGAAGGATAGTAAAACTTTTTCGTATTGACATTCAGAATGTAGGTACTTTCAACATTTTAGGCTGGAGGATTAGATTGTTCGGTTCGCTTCGGCGGCTCTATTTGTTGAGTACCAGCGAATGAACTATCCCCAGTTGCGTAATTTATCGAAATGTCTGGCTGGACATTGTAGCAATATACATTAAAGCAAATGCCATCTCCATTGTCCTCAACAGAGTATGCTTCCAGTAAAACACCGCTTGCAAGGAGATTGTTGCCCTCAAAAATTGGCGTTGAACGATATAGAATGTGATTTCCGGTTTCTTTCACATAGTCTGCAACCATATTCTCGAATGGCAGCATTCCCTGAATGTTTAGATAGCGAGTTCCGGTTATGAGATTTTTCGTGTTGGCATTTTCGCCGGAAAGCTGATAGCCGATTAAGTGGCAACGATTATAGAGGTACTTTCCATCTACATTATCGTATTTTACAGTATGCCAACCTGTTGGTTTAACACTTCCGATAGAACCTCGTTCTTCAGTCGGCATTAAATCTTTTCCGATTGAAGCCACACAAACGCCGCATCGCCCCAACGAGTCAAGATTACTGTAATACTCATATGAGTTGGTTGTATAGTCACTCTCGGTAAAAAACGGAATGTTGTTATTGATTACAACATAGGGCGAACCGGAATAAGAAGGTACCTCGCTAATGGAAAAGGAAGAATTGCTTTCTTTAGCGGGGATAGTCGCATTGCTTGTCGCTGGCGACTCAGATGCTTCCGATGAGGAAGGGGCGTCTAAGCTTGTGTCGGATGGTGCTGTCGTTCCGGCAGAGTAATCCGAAATGGTATATCCTGGCGATACCGCTGGCGGCTCAACCGTACCTCTTTCAGAAATACAGCCGGCGATGATAATACAAGTGACGAGTGCCGCTGAAACTGCGATAGAACCAATGGCAATTTTCTTTTGCCGTGCTTTCTTTTTCCGCTCTGCTTCTTCCGCAGTTTTTAGAGAAGATAATTGCTTTTCGTATTCTTCTAAACGCTCAGAATTGCGGGCAGAGAGTTTCTTCTTATGGCGGAGCTTCTCAATCTCTTTCTCAAAGTCCGCTATGCTCTTTGGCTTTTTAGAAAAGAGGCTCATCTGACATACACCTCTTTCGTGATCTTTTCGTGAGAGGTGCCGACAAAGTCAAGTGTGGTTTCGAGCTTGTAATCGTTTGCGTAGTCAATGTCAAAATAAAAATCTGCGGGGTAATCTCGGTTCCATTTATAAATGACCAACTTTGAGATCTTTTCTTTGAACTTTGCAACAGATGTGTTTTCAACAAAACAATAGTCTTTGGCATCGGCGTCAGCTAAAAAGCTATCGCTGATGGAAACGCTACATTCTGCTTGAGAAAATAATGGATCAGAGTAAGGTGCAATCAATAAAGAAGCCCCATTGATAGTTTTCAAAATATCCTTGACAACATTAGCATCTCGACTTTGCCGACGATGGTTAAACATCATCCCATTCGCATTATCTAAGCAAACAATAACAGTCATAGCCACCCCTCCATCTTCATCGCACAAACGCTAACAGACCTAAAATAACGCTATAGGTGTAATTATTATAGCAGATAATCAAGAAAACTACAACCAGTAGAGTTAGATTATGCCTACACGACCGTGTATAGCGTGCGTGTTGTCGATTATAATACTAATAGTGCGATAGTAACGCTGAAGGGGGTGGTTCCCGTGGACATCGAAACGATTGGTCTGAATATCAGAAAATGCAGAAACGCAAAAAAGATGCGTCAGGAAGATTTGGCACAGAAAGCGAATGTGAGTTCAAATTATATCAGTGCTGTCGAGAGAGGCGTAAAGATACCGTCAGTCGAAACGCTAATTGATATTATGAACGCACTCGGTGTTTCTGCTGATATGATATTTTGCGATGTCATTGATGCGGGTGTAACTGAGAAGAATAATCAGCTTGACGCAAAAGTTTCTCAGCTGTCCACCAAGGATAGAAAGACCGTCTATGATGTACTTGATCTCTTGGTTAGAGATTTGTCCAAATAACTTCAAAGTTCGGCTTTGCGCCGAACTTTTTCTATACTGGAACAATTAAGAAAGCAGCCGGAAACGGCTGCTTTTCCTTTACGCTGATGAAGGGTGATAAGGTTGTCGAGTTGCTGAAAGAAAGCACCTATCAGAATTTGTTCCGACCTTTGTGGCAAGATAACTGGGAAATCAACAAGGATACTTTGGTTGAGATGCTTGATTGTGCCACCAGTTGCCTTCTTATCTACATAGTCCATTAAAAAAGGCGCTTTTAGGTATTGAAAAAGATACCTCTCATCAACATTATTTGCATCCTTAATTTGAACATTGAATACCCCTGCATTAAGTGTCGCAGGCATTGATAACCCCTGAACATACGCCACTTTTCCGAGCGTTCCATCTTTTGTGATGAGAATGCTGCCGTTATGAATTTGAATGTTTCTGTCTTGTTCATACCGCTCTCGTTCAACATAGTGACAAGTCGAGAAGTTAATGGCTCCATCATTGAAATCGGTTCCTGTTATAAGCATATAGTCGCCGCTATCTAAAAACTCCGAGGTTCTGAGGTTTTGCCATCCAATTCGGGCGTGCATAGAAGTGAGTTCAGATAACTTACGCTGTTCCCAAGAGGATGTATAAAAAGGATGGATCAGTTGGACAGTCAGAGAAATATTCGGGGTTGAATGAAAAAAGGCTGTCGTTGATGAAGGGTGATAAGGTTGTCGAGAGTATCAAAAAACTTTCCAATTTTGCGTTGTTCCTCAAGTGATGGGAGAGATACCCCGCCCATACAGAGTTTGTCATAATAGAAGTAAAGTCGAACACCGCCCTCTTGCAACTGCCAAATCAACTTTTGAAAATCAGGCGACTTGAACCAGTGCCACAGAAGTCTGTCATCAACATCATCGGAAGTCTTAAAAATCTCGTAAAGTGAGCTAACTATGACATTTTTCCCGGTGTTTTGATATCCAATCGAGCCAACATTTATTCTTGCCGGATTGTAGGCAAACGAGTTTGGAGAAACGATATAGTACATTCTTTTATCAGCTTCTCGCATAGTGCCACCATTTTCAAACTTCTCGTCTTGCGGCACAAATCCGCTCTCGTTGGTTATTGAATAACTCTCCAACGGCAGGTTTTCTCTATTCTTTTCTCCCGACAGAAAAGTTATCTCGGAGAACTTACGCTGTTCCCAAGAAAAATCAAAAGAGCCAAGGAAACACCTTGGCTCTCTTGTTAAGACCGCATATTTTTTCATTTTTCGTCTTGCTTTAGCGGTTATGGCACTCATTACGGCATATCAACCTCAAATCCACCGGTAAGAATGAACTGCCGCAAAAGCTGATCCGTTTTCATATTGACCTTGGGCGGAATCAACTTGGTTTGTTCATATGCTTCAAAGAATGCTTTTGCTTTGGTCTTATCGACGCTCTTTTTCAGCTCGTCAAACCTGCCAAACTCATTGATAGTCGCTTCATTCAGGTTAAGCCCCATCATATTCCTGAGTTTATCCTCATCAAGACCGAAGATAGTCGCAAAACGGTGAATTTGGTCATCTTTTGCTCTAAACTGATACTCCGTGATGTAGTCACGAAGCGTTTTTCCGTCCTCGGCAATGACATCGCCTCGCTCAATGTCGTGCAGAAAGATATTTGCGTATTTCTGCTCCTCTTGCGTTAGGGCAGCAAAAGTTTTGTGAAGTTCTGCCTTTGCTTGCTCAATAGATTCCTCGGACGAACCTTCCTGTCGAATCAATTTGAGGTACTTATCGAAGCGACTGTTCATATAATCGGCATCGATAACCCCTGTGTCAATTTCAGTCAGGTATCCAACAAGATCGTATGGTATATCTATGTCTTGTGATCCGGGATCATCGGAAGAAGCAGCGGAAAGCTCTTTATAGCGCTGTGCCAAAATCAAAAATGCGTTCTCATCGAACTCCATTGTAATTTCAATCGAATTTCCACTTTCCTCGTCCTTGAATGAGTAGGTGTGTTTGTCCCACCTAAATCCTTGGATTTTAGCAGCTTCAAGGTATCCGTTGAAATCTCTAAACAGCGAGGCGAACTTAGCTCTTACGGTTCCGTCCGCAGGCAACTTTTCAAAGTTAGGGATACCAGCATTCTTGAACAAATAGGCAATATCATCAAACACAGCGTTGAGCTTTCCGAGGTTGTAAGACAGTTTTTCAACGAACAGACCTATCGGTCTATCGCCGGAATAGAGCTTAACAGCTTTGCTCACATTCTGCTCCATCGTATGCGGCTTGCGATAATACCTGATGATGCCAAAAGGCTTATCGGGTCCGAAAAGTCTGTTGGTTCTGGAAAATGCCTGAATGATGTTCTCATACTCCAGTATCTTGTCCATATACAGCGTGTTGACCCACTTAGAGTCAAAGCCGGTAAGCATCTGATCCACTACAATCAGGAGGTCGAGCTGCTTCTCAGGCTCTCTTTCGACCCGCTTATATTGCTCTTTGTGGGCAAGGCGTAGAGAAAGGTCTTTTTTGAAGCGAGCGTGTGTAGCAATCGAAAAATCCTGACCAAACATCGTATTATAGTCAGTAAGGATTTCGATTAAGCCTTGCTCTTTATAGAAAGCAATCGGCTGCCCTCTGTATTCTTTGTAGTCACCATCTTCATTGCTGATATTGGGGTCAAAAAGGCAACTGATCCTAAGTTTCGGCATTGCAGCCTTCAGCAGTCGATAGTAGTCTATTGCTTCGGGGATGCTGCTCGTTGCAAAGATTGCGTGGAATTTCCCGTTGTGACTCAAAGTAAGCCAGTTTTCTTGAATATCCTCAACAACCTTGCTTTGATGCTCCGAAGAAAGGTACTGAGTTTTTGGAAGATAATCTTCAATGCCCTTGACCCACTTTCCGTCATCGCCCAAGAAGCCCGCCATCTTGACGGTGGAGGAGTCCATATACTCATAGAATATTTTTGCCTTTTGGGGATCGCTGATTGCTTCTTCTTCGGTTGCCGCTTTTGCTTTTTCCAAAGCAACCACCTTGCGGACATCCTTATCACGGAAAGTCAGGACTTTATAAGGATCAAATCCAAGCACATTCTTATCCCTGATACCATCAGCAATGCTATATCTATGGAGTTCATTGCCAAAAACATCTGTTTGGGCATTGTTTTTCTTTGCATTTTCCTCAAACACCGGCGTGCCGGTAAAGCCAAAGAAGATGGCATTGGGAAATGTTTCCTTGATGATGGATAGCATATCTCCAAAAGTTGAACGATGAGCCTCGTCAACAATAAAAACAAGCCGTTTGCCGTTGATTATTTCAATGTCGCTTGCATTAAGTCCTCCGTCCTCATCTCGGATATTGCTCATCTTCTGAATAGAGGTAACAATTAGGGTATCTGCCGTTGCGTTGCTTTTCAGCTTAGTCAAAAGGACATATGTGTTCTCTGTTGCCTGCACGGTTTCGTTCTCGTCCGCAAATGCCCGATATTCCTTGAGCGACTGCGTTCCTAACTCAATACGGTCGGTAAGGAAAATAACCTTATCAGCATCATTAGAGTTTGCAATCAACTGAGCCGACTTAAAGCTCGTCATCGTCTTACCTGAGCCGGTGGTATGCCAAATGTAGCCGCCACGCTGCTTACCGCTATCCCACTTCGTTTTAGACACAACATCGGAAATTGCGCTGGCTGCGTAATACTGGTAGCTTCGCATTACCTTCAGAACACCGTCAGCATTGTCGGCAACAGTATAAAAACCAATGAGCTGGTGCGCCATAGGGATGGACAGCAGCGAGGAGGCGATAGCTTTCCAATCGTTGATAGGTTCGTTATTGAAGTCAGCCCAATGGAAATAGTAATCCGTATTGAACTTTCCGTCAGGTCCGGGATTCGCAAAATAACGAGTTTCTTCAGGGTTCATTGCAACAAACACCTGAACGAGCGAGAACAATCCGGTAAAAACGCCCTCATATGAGTATTTCTCAATCTGATTATATGCTTGACTGACGGGGACACCGCTGCGCTTCAGCTCGATATGTATGACAGGCATACCATTGATGAGCAGCATCAAATCGCCACGACGGTCATTCAGCATTTTTGACTTGCTCGGAAAAACTGGTTGCTGTACGATCTGATACCGGCTCTGTCCAGCGGCGATTTCTCTGCGATCATATATTTTCAAGCTGATTTCAGTGCCAAAATGGAGCTTGTCGTCAGGGTTATCACGCTTGATGGACACAGTTTTTCCGTTGATAAAGCCATTGAGTTTTAACGGGGTTCTAAGTTCCGTGATCTGCTCAATAATCTGCTGCATTTCGCCATCCGTAAGAGGATAGTTATTCAAGCGGTCAATTCCACGGTTGTTATCATACAGGATCTTTGCCCAATTTCGGATGAGGTCTTGCTCGGTCGGGTTCTTGATAACTTCTTTTTCCCAGCCTTTATCCGCCAAGACTTTAATCAGGGCTTCCTCAAAGTCCGCTTCTTTTTGGAATGTCATTCGATTTCCTCCTTCCTGCGAAATTGATGTCACACGAACATCTTTTCAAGCATAGATTTCTTGATTTTTTGGAGCTTCTCCAACTCACGCTGATGAAGGGTGATAAGGTGGTCGAGTTTGTCTAAATAAGTACCGAT
>OGPC01001426.1_pt1 | contig 15423 bp, 16 predicted proteins | sample 1552911 | NCBI WGS metagenome assembly OGPC01 (sample SAMEA2580248, study PRJEB22360) | human gut metagenome | biome: human gut; feature: human-associated habitat; material: faeces | place: Denmark | collected 2008/2010 | reverse complement strand
AGACTTGTGAAACGGTCAATAAGAGTAGTAAAAGTGTAATTGCTATATAGACTCTGACACGCTCAGCCTTTTTGAATCATGCGGTAAAAATGCTCTCTCGGTGCAAGGCCGGGGGTATTTCTGCCTGTGCAAAAAATGCTGAATTTTAGCGCAAGCCTGTACATCTGTGCAGGGCTTGCGCTTTTTGTTTGTAAAGGAACCGCGGACGGAGGGAAAAATGAACGGAGATCCGAAGCGTTCCCGTCTGGATCAGCGCCGCGCGCCGATCCACGAGGCACTGGAAACGTTCCGAAAAATGCGCGTTGTCCCCTTTGATGTGCCCGGGCACAAGCGCGGCCGCGGCAACCCCGAGCTGACCGCCTTTCTGGGTGAGCAGTGTGTTGGGGTGGATGTCAACAGCATGAAGCCGCTGGATAACCTCTGCCACCCGGTATCGGTCATCCGGGAGGCCGAGGAGCTGGCCGCTGAGGCGTTCGGTGCGGCGAATGCCTTTTTGATGGTTGGCGGTACGACCAGTTCTGTGCAGAGCATGGTGCTGACCGCCTGCAAGCGCGGCGATGAGATCATTCTGCCCCGCAATGTCCACCGCAGCGTGCTGAACGCGCTGGTGCTGTGCGGTGCCGTGCCGGTCTATGTCAACCCCGAGGTCGATACCCGGCTGGGCATCAGCCTTGGCATGAAGCGTGAGCAGGTGGCGAAAGCGATTGCCGAGCATCCCAACGCTGTGGCGGTGCTGGTCAACAACCCCACCTACTACGGCATCTGCAGCGATCTGCGTGCCATTGTGCGGATGGCGCATGACGCCGGTATGCTCTGCCTTGCCGATGAAGCGCACGGCACCCACTTCTACTTCGGCGGGGGACTGCCTGTCTCCGCCATGGCGGCGGGCGCTGATATGGCCGCCGTCTCGATGCACAAAAGCGGCGGCAGCCTGACCCAGTCCAGCCTGCTGCTGACCGGTCCCAATGTCCATGCGGGCTATGTGCGGCAGATCATCAACCTGACCCAGACGACCTCCGGCAGCTATCTTCTGATGTCGAGCCTTGACATTTCCCGCCGCAACCTGGCACTGCGGGGCCGGCAGGTGTTCCATCAGGTGGCCGACATGGCCGAGTACGCGCGCGAGGAGATCAACGCCGTGGGCGGGTACTATGCCTTCGGCAAGGAGCTTTGCAACGGCAACTCCGTTTTTGACTTTGATACGACAAAATTGAGCGTCCACACGCTGGACATCGGCCTTGCGGGCATTGAGGTGTACGACATTCTGCGCGATGAATACGACATCCAGATCGAGTTCGGCGACATCGGCAACATTCTGGCCTACCTCTCCATCGGTGACCGTCCGCAGGAGGTCGAGCGTCTTGTCAGCGCACTGGCTGAAATCAAGCGCCGCTATCACACCGATGGCGCAGGCCTCTTGAGTCAGGAATACATCGACCCCGAGGTTGCCGCCAGCCCGCAGGAGGCGTTCTACGCCCCCAAAAAGAGCCTGCCTCTGCGCGAGACAGAGGGCATGGTCTGCAGCGAATTCGTCATGTGCTATCCCCCGGGCATCCCCATCCTTGCCCCGGGCGAGCGCATCACCGCGCAGATTCTGGATTATATCGAGTATGCCAAGGCCAAGGGCTGCAGCATGACCGGCCCCGAGGACCCGGACATCCTGCGCCTGAATGTGCTGGCTTGACAAGGAGGTTTGCAGTATGGAAATGTGGTTTTCGGAATTTCACACCCCGGATGTCAAGCATAGCATCCGGGTCAACCGCCAGCTCTACTCCAAGCAGAGCGACTACCAGCGCATCGACATTTTTGAGACACCGGAGTTCGGCCGTGTGCTGACGCTGGACGGCAATGTCATGCTGACCGAGCGCGATGAGTTCATCTATGACGAGATGATCACCCATGTGCCGATGGCCGTACACAGAAGTGCCAAGGACATTCTGGTCATCGGTGCCGGCGACGGCGGCGTTGTGCGCGAGCTGACCCGCTATGACCGGGTCGAGCGCATCGACCTCGTCGAGATGGACCCGCAGGTCATCGAGGCCTGCCGCGCTTACCTGCCCGGCAACGCCTGCCGTATGGATGACCGCCGCGTGCATATCTACTACGAGAATGCGCTTAAATTCATCCGCCGGTGCGAGGACGAGTACGATCTGATCATCGTGGATTCCTCCGACCCGTTCGGCCCGTCGGAGGGGTTGTTCACCCGCGAGTTTTACGGCAACTGCTTCAACGCGCTGCGCGCGGACGGCATCATGGTCAACCAGCAGGGCAGCCCCTTCTATGCTGAGGACGCGACCGCCATGCAGCGCAGCCACAAGCGCATCGCCAGCACTTTCCCGATCAGCAAGGTGTATCAGGCACACATTCCCACCTTTGCGGCGGGCTACTGGCTGTTCGGCTTTGCCAGCAAAAAATATCATCCCATCAACGATATGGACGCCGATGCGTGGAATGCGCTGAACATGCGCACCCGCTATTACACGACCCGGCTGCATGTCGGTGCATTTTACCTGCCGGCATTTCTGGAGGAAATGCTGCGCGAAGTGGAGGAACACTGATGCTGCATCGCAATGTTGAAAATTTCATCGGCTGCGACAGCAGCTACCGCACGGCAAGCATTGTTTTATACGGCGCTCCGTTTGATTCCACCACCAGCTACCGCCCCGGCGCGCGGTTCGGCCCCGCTGCCATGCGACACGAAAGCTACGGTCTGGAGACTTACAGCCCCTATCAGGACAAAGACCTGACAGACGGCAATGTGTTTGACAGCGGCGATTTGGAGCTCTGCTTCGGCTCGTCGGAAAGTGCCCTTGTGGACATTGAATCCCGCGCGGCCGAGATCCTGCGGGACGGCAAGCTGCCGCTGCTGCTCGGCGGTGAGCATCTTGTTACTCTGGGTGCCGTGCGCGCAGCCGTGCGCAAATATCCCGATCTGCACATCGTCCATTTTGACGCCCACGCAGACCTGCGGGATGATTACCTCGGCGCGCAGCTGAGCCACGCCTGTGTGCTACGCCGCTGCCATGATCTGATCGGTGACGGGCGCATCCACCAGTTCTGCATACGCAGCGGTGAGCGGGAGGAATTTCAGTTTGCGGCCCGCCACACCGATATGCACCGCTTCGATTTCACCGGTCTGGCCGAGCTGACCGACTGGCTCTGTCAGACGCGCGTGCCGGTCTACCTGACCATCGACCTCGACTGCCTTGACCCCTCGGCCTTTCCCGGTACCGGCACGCCTGAGGCGGGCGGCGTAAGCTTTCTGCAGCTTTTACAGGCGATCCGCACCGTGACAAAGGCAAACATCGTCGGCGCGGATGTCAATGAGCTGGCCCCCATGCTCGACCAGAGCGGCGTTTCGACCGCTACGGCCTGCAAGGTACTGCGGGAGCTTCTGCTGGCGCTGGAGAAGTAAGGATCTATTATAAATTTCAAATACAAAGGAGTTCCATCATGAGCAAAGTTCTTGTTATCGGCTGCGGCGGCGTTGCATCTGTCGCCATCTCCAAGTGCTGCCAGGTCAGCGATGTTTTCACCGAGCTGTGCATCGCCAGCCGCACTAAGTCCAAGTGCGATGCCCTCGCTGCCAAGCTGGCCCCGCACACAAAGACCAAAATCACCACCGCACAGGTCGATGCCGATGATGTGCAGCAGCTCTGCGACCTCATCAGCGCCTACAAGCCTGACCTTGTCATGAACATTGCCCTGCCGTATCAGGATCTGACCATCATGGACGCCTGCCTTGCCTGCGGCGTCAACTATATGGACACCGCCAACTACGAGCCGGAAAACACTGATGACCCGGAATGGCGCGCCATCTACGAAAAGCGCTGCAAGGAGGCCGGTTTCTCCGCCTACTTTGACTACAGCTGGCAGTGGGCCTACAAGAAAAAGTTTGAGGACGCCGGCCTGACCGCCCTGCTGGGCTGCGGCTTTGACCCGGGCGTGACGCAGGCCTACTGCGCCTACGCTGCCAAGCATGAGTTCGATTCCATCGACACGATCGATATTCTGGACTGCAACGGCGGTGACCACGGCTACGCCTTTGCCACCAACTTCAACCCCGAGATCAACCTGCGCGAGGTCTCTGCCCCCGGCAGCTACATGGAGAACGGCAAGTGGGTCGAGATCCCGGCCATGAGCATCAAGCGCGAGTACAACTTTGATCAGGTCGGCCAGAAGGATATGTACCTGCTGCACCATGAGGAGATCGAGTCCCTCGGCAAGAACCTGCCCGGCGTCAAGCGCATCCGCTTCTTCATGACCTTCGGCCAGAGCTACCTTGACCACATGCGCTGCCTTGAGGATGTGGGCATGCTCTCCACCACGCCTATCAACTACAACGGTCAGGAGATTGTCCCCATCCAGTTCCTGAAGGCTCTGCTGCCCGATCCCGCCAGCCTCGGCCCCCGCACGAAGGGCAAGACGAACATCGGCTGCATCTTCACCGGCAAAAAGGACGGCAAGGACAAGACCTACTACATCTATAATATCTGCGACCATCAGGAGTGCTACCGTGAGGTCGGCAGCCAGGCCATCAGCTACACGACCGGTGTGCCTGCCATGTGCGGCGCCCTGATGATGCTGACCGGCGAGTGGGTCAAGCCCGGCGTCTACACGGTCGAGGAGTTCAACCCCGATCCGTTCCTCGATGCACTGGATAAGTACGGCCTGCCCCGCAGCGAGAACCACAACCCGGTTCTGGTGGACTGATGGCACTGCACGATGCACGGCCGCCGTTTGCGGCCATCGGCGGCACGGTGCCGCCGGAATTTTCCGCCCTGCCCACACCCTGCTACCTGCTGGACGAGGCCGCGCTGACCCGCAACGCGGAGATTCTGGGCGGACTGGCACAGCGCACCGGCTGCAGGGTGCTGCTGGCGCAAAAGGCGTTCAGCAACTATGACCTGTATCCCCTGCTGGCGCCGCACTTGGCGGGCACCGAGGCCAGCGGCCTGTTTGAAGCACGGCTGGGTGCCGAGGAGATGCCCAGCGGTGAGGTGCATGTCTTTTGCGCCGCCTACCGCGCGGACGAGATGGACGAGCTGCTGCGCTATGCCGACCATATCGTCTTTAACTCCCCTGCGCAGCTGGCGCGCTTCGGCCCCAAGGCCAAGGCAGCCGGTAAGAGCGTAGGGCTGCGCATCAACCCAGAATGCTCCACGCAGGACGGCCACGCGATCTACGATCCCTGCGCGCCCGGCAGCCGCCTTGGTACGACCCGCGCAGCATGGGATGCCGCCGTGTCGCAGGACCCCAACCTGCCGCAGCTTTTGGACGGACTGCACTTCCACACGCTCTGCGAGCAAGACGCCGATGCGCTGGCCGTAACGCTGGACGCCGTGGCAGAAAAGTTCGGCGATCTGCTGCCCAATATGCGGTGGCTCAACTTCGGCGGCGGGCATCACATCACCCGCCCCGGCTACGACATTGCCACACTGGAGCACTGCATCGCCCGCGCACAGAATGCGTGGGGCGTGACGGTCTATCTGGAGCCGGGTGAGGCCTGTGCGCTGAATGCCGGTTACCTGCTGACCCGCGTGCTGGATGTTGTAAAAAACGGCGATACCACCGTAGCCATTCTGGATGCCAGCGCCGCCTGCCATATGCCCGATGTCATTGAGATGCCCTACCGCCCGCCGCTGCTGGGCGCAGAGGAACCCGGTGAAAAGCCCTGCACGGTACGCCTTGCCGGACCGACCTGTCTGGCCGGGGATGTCATCGGCGATTACAGCTTTGATACCGCCCCCCGCGCGGGTGACCTGCTGGTATTCGGCGATATGGCCATCTACACGACCTGCAAAAACAACACCTTCAACGGTATGCCGCTGCCGGCCATCCTCCGCCGTTGTGCGGACGGCTCTGTGCGCAGCATCGCGGCCTTCGGGTATGAGGATTTCAAATACCGGCTCGGCAGCAGAGAGTAACACTGTGCCCGCGCACGGTGGACACCAAATGGTCGATTTTCGGCATTTTTGAGCAAATTCTTCTGTATAGTTTATAAAATTATAGACAATACATGCAAATAGTGTTACAATGGTGACAGTATGGGGTGGATTCATCCCCCCGCAAGTAAGGAGAATTGCCGTGAAGCTGAACAACCGCCGCACCATTCTGGTGGGCCTTGCGTTTTTGTCGATCTGTACCTTCTGGCAGATGTACGACAGCGTTATGACCCTGATCCTGACCGACACCTTTAAACTGAACGAGACCTTCGCCGGTGCCATCATGGCGGCGGACAATGTACTGGCGCTGTTCCTGCTGCCGTTCTTTGGTGCCCTGTCCGACAAGACCCACACCAAAATCGGGCGCCGTATGCCGTTCATTGTGGGCGGTACGGCCGCCGCAGCCGTGCTGATGAACCTGATTCCCTTGTTGGACGACCGCTATGCCGCCAACCCCAGCCCGGCCACACTGGTGATCTTCATCGTGGTGCTGGGCCTGCTGCTGGTGGCGATGGGTACCTATCGTTCCCCCGCTGTGGCGCTGATGCCCGATGTCACCCCCAAGCCGCTGCGCAGCCGCGCCAATGCCATCATCAATCTGATGGGCGCCGTGGGCGGTATCCTGTATCTGGGGCTTGCGGCGGTGTTGTACCCCGCCTCCAAACCCCACGGGCTGGCGCATGTCAGCTACCGCCCGCTCTTCCTCATCGTTTCGCTTATTATGGTCACGGCTGTTTTGATTCTCTACCTGACCATCAAGGAGCCTAAGCTCGAGGCAGAAAACCAAAAGCTGGAGGCTGCCCACCCCGAATGGAATCTTGCTGCCGATGACGGGCAGGGCCATGAGGTGCTGCCCGCGCCGGTCAAGCGCAGCCTGACTTTCCTGCTGATCTCGATCTCGCTGTGGTTTATCGGCTATAACGGCGTTACAACCTGGTTCACCAAATATGTCGAGGCTGTCATGGGCGAGGGTCTGGGCGGCGCGTCCACCTGCCTGCTGGTTGCCACGGCAGGTGCCATCGTCTCCTATATTCCCATCGGTGCGCTGGCCGCCAAGATCGGCCGCAAGCGCACGATCCAGTGCGGCATTGTGCTGCTGGCCACCTGCTTTATGCTCGGCTATCTGCTGACGACTGTCTATTCCTCCATCCAGCCCATCATGTATGTGGTGTTTGCGTTGGTCGGCCTTGCCTGGGCAGGCATCAATGTCAACTCTCTGCCGATGGTCGTAGAGATGTGCCGCGGCAGTGACATCGGAAAATTTACCGGGTATTATTACACCTTCTCGATGGCCGCGCAGGTCGTGACCCCCATTGTCGCGGGCAGTCTGATGCGCGCCATTGACTACCGCGTACTCTTCCCCTACGCTGCAGCCTTTGTGGCGCTGAGCTTTGTCACCATGTGCTTTGTGCGCCACGGTGACACCAAGGCCGAAGCGAAGAAGGGCCTTGAGGCCTTTGAGGATATGGACAGCTAAGGCAACACCGCACAATTCCCGCCTGACGGCTTAAGCACCGCTCCAGCGGCTACGGCACGGCATCTGCGTTGCCAAAATGCTCGATAAGACATCCAGTATTATCTGCGCTTTTGGCTTAGCATCTGCCGCACCTCGCTCGCCGTATCGGCACTTAGAATTATGCGGTATTGCCCTAAATAAAATTTCTGGCGGGAGCGATCCGCTCCCGTCAAATAATAAAAGGACATCCGCATTACCCACGGATGTCCTTTTATTATTTGACGCTGTTTTGTCTGTCACACCACTGGTTACGACTCCATCTGATTCACGCTTGGTCGTACTTACTGGGCACGGCGCGCAGGGAGATCGTGCGGTCAAAGGTGCTGTATGCGGTCAGGTAGGCGGTAAAGCAGCCGTCCATCCGGCCCATGCTGCCCTCCTTGCCGGCGGTGTAGTTATGCTCGGCAAAGCAGGGGGCGACAGAAATACCGTTCACACCCTTGGATGCGACCAGTGTGCCGTCCTTGACGACGACACCGCCGCCGTCATTGCCCTCGAGCATGAAATGCTCGTTCTCGACGCGGCAGCCCGCGTTGAAGGCCAGCTCCACCCGCAGCGGGGCGCGGTCGATGCCGGAGTTGACGATGTGGATGTCCAGGCCGTTTTCGACCTCGTTCACCTGCACGTCAAACACCATGTCGGGGCCGTAGAGCTTTTCGCGGTGGGCGTTGTCCATCTGCCACCAATCGCTGGTGGCGGGCTTTTCGGCAAAGGGCAGGTAATACCAGCCGGTCATGGTCTGGTGCAGGGCATAGCCACCGTCCTTGGGGGCCAGCGCTGCGGGGACAAAGTTGCGGTGCTCGCAGAAGCTCGCGCCGATGCGCACGGTCAGCGTGAAGTCGCCGTGCTGGAAGAACAAAAAGCTCGGGCTGTTGTTCAAGATCGTGTAGGACCAGCTTCCGCGGCGGCAGCGCACAATGCCCGACCCTTCGTAATATTTGTGGTAGTTCGTCGGGGTCGCGCTGCCCTCGTGCTCCAGCGCGGCCAACTCGGGCAGCAGCATCAGGTTGATGAGGCAGTCAAAGCTGCGCAGGGCATGGCGCTCCACCATCTGCATAATGGCGTTGGCGGCGTCCAGCAGTTCGGGCTTGCGGCAGGTATAGCCCATGTAGAGGTACTCGAGGTAATATTCCCGCGGGTAAATTTTCTTGCCCATGTCCCAGCGGGTGGAGTTGTTGGTAAAAATGCTGTCGTCGGGGTCGATGTAGGTCAGCATCATTTCCAGATTGCGCAGCACCGGCGCATAGTAGCTCTCGTCGCCGGTGGCCACGGCCAGCATGATCATGGCATCATTGTTGATGCGGTTGTAGTTGCCGGCCGAGCGTTCGGCGTACTCACCGTCCTCGTTGCAGTCGTTGCCTTCTTTCAGGATGGCCTCGGCGGCGGTGCGGCATTCGGGCTTATCAAACAGCTTGGCGCAGAGCATCAGCACCGACGCGATGGCCCAGCGGTGGTTCGGGGTGTGGAAACCGCAGTGGCACAGGGCATCGGCCGCATCGCGGATGATGGCCTCATACTTAGGCTTCAGCTCTGCGGCAGCGGCCTTGGCTTCGGGCGCGGCGGGCAGTGCGCCGTCCACGACCTTGCACAGTCACTATCACGCTGACGATCTTCAGCTTCATGTGGCGCTGGAATGACTACATCCTGCCGCTGCTGGTTTTGTCTGACCAGAAGAAGTACACGATCCAGATTGCCATCAAGAACTTCATCGGCAACACCGGCGTGGACTGGAGCTCGATTCTGGCGGCATCGGTTCTGTCCATCCTGCCCATCGTCATCCTCTTCATGATCCTGCAAAAATACATTGTCGGCGGTGTTTCCGCCGGCGGCGTCAAGGGCTGATCTTCAAGCCGCTTATCAACAGATGCCCTCCGGCTAACCGGAGGGCATTTTTTTCAAGGAGGTCTTGCTATGAAATACGGTTGCCGCGCCCACGATTACGGCTGCTTTACTGCACAGGAACTCGCTAAAGTGTTAGCTGACAACGGTTACAATGCAGCGCAGTTGGCCATGCCCAAGGCTATACAGGGCATTAAAAGTCTTGTTGCTGTCACCCCGGAGCAGCTTGAAGATGTCCGCAGCGCTTTTGCTGCCGCCAACATTGAAATCACAGTGCTGAGTTGCTATCAGGATCTCAGCAACCCAGATGCAGAGGTGCGCAGAAGCGCTGTATCCAGTGTATTTTCAGCCCTGAAATGCCAAGTCACACTCGGCGCCGGGCAGGTTGGCAGTGAGAGTGCCTGCCGTGATCTTTCCCCTGAGGAAAAGGCGGCTACCCTACCGCTGCTGACCGACAGCATCCTGCGTATTGTTGAGCAGGCTGCACAAATCGGTGGCTGCTTTGCACTGGAGCCTGTCTATACCCACACGCTGGGCACACTTGAAGCGTTGCAAAAGCTGAAGGAAACTGTGGCAGATCCCCAGCATTTCCATATCATTTTTGATCCAGTCAATGTACTGACGGCCGATACTGCCGCGCATCAGGCCGAATTTTGGCCCGGCTGGTGCGAGGTCATAGGCAAAGATTTGGCCTGCATACACATGAAAGATGCCCTATTTGTTCCCAACGCCCCGCGTATCCCCACCCCGCTTGGCGAGGGGCAGATGGACTATACCATTTTGCGAGACTGGCTGCATCGAGAGCATCCTGATGCTGCCCTGCTGCGGGACGAGGTGATCCTCTCCGCCGCACAGCGGGATTTGAACTTTATCCGTGCCATGTGAATGCCATTTGCTCTTTTGTGTTCTTATCCATTGAGTGCATAGTTACCGCAACGCCAGACACATCTCTCAAGCAAAAAGAGCCCTGACTGTCAGGGCTCTTTTTCATTGTAAATGATACTATTTCCACCCTCGGGCGGTGGGGTCCAGCATCTCGGCAGCGGAATAGAGCAGCGCATTGCAGATAGCAGCTGCTACGGTGCTGCCACCCTTGCGTCCCATCGCAACGATGGCCGGCACACCATACTGCTCACAGACAGCCAACAGTCGCTCTTTGCTTTCAACTACATTCACAAAGCCGACCGGCACACCGATGACAAGCGCCGGGCGCAAACCCGTCTCGATCTCCTCTGCGATGGCAAGCAGCGCCGTGGGAGCGTTGCCGACCGCCAGCACCGCGCCGGGATACTGCTGTGCAGCAAGGTGCATGGCAGCCACCGCGCGGGTAGTTCCGGCCGCTCTGGCTGCCTCAGCCACGGCGGGCTCCGCCATAAAACAGAGGGCCCTACCCCCCAGTCTGGCAAGACCCGGCTTGGTAATGCCCGCCAGCGCCATATTCGTGTCGGTAATGATCGTTGCGCCTGCATGCATTGCCGCCACACCGGCTGCGGCGGCTCCCGGCGTGAACTGCAGATTCTCCGCATAGTCGAAATCTGCCGTGGTATGGATGACCCGCTTGACAACGGCAGCGTTCTCCGGCGGAATATCCGCACCCCGCGCCTGCAGTTCTTCGGTAATAATGGCCATGCTCGTCCGCTCAATATCCGCGGGCAGGTGATGCTGCGGCGTCATAGGCTTGCTCCCTTCGGATTTTTCAGTCCCATTGCGGCATATACCGCATCCATATTCAGCGCACGGCGCACACCGTCCGCGAGCCGGTCAAACTGCTGCTCGCGGTAGGTTTCCATCGACAGCGGCGCAGCCTGCTCCGGCGCAATGCCCCGGCGGCGGCAGAGATAGGCCGCCAGTTGCTCGGTCAGTTCACCCGAGTCAAACAAGCCGTGGAGATAGGTTCCAAACACATTGCCCTCCACGCAGCCCTCGGGCGTGCCGTCCGCCATGGTGCAGAAGGGCGCGCCGTTCACTGCAGTGCGCCCGGTGTGGATCTCATACCCGGTCAGTGCAGCCCCCGCAAAGGGTGCGGCAGCGCGGGCCGTCACCTGCGCACGGCGCTTTTCGGCGGTGAATACCGTCTCTGTCGGCAGCAGACCCAGCCCGCGCAAGGTGCGGGGTGTACCGCCTTCGCAGCCCTCTGGATCCGACAGTGTATGGCCCAGCATCTGATACCCGCCGCAGACCCCCAGCACCGGCGTGCCGCCGGCCGCCAGCTTCTGCAGGGCAGCCTCCAGGCCGGACTGGCGCAGCCAGAGCAGATCCTCCACCGTATTTTTGGTACCGGGCAGAAGCACCAGATCGGGCGCGCCCAGCTCACGCACGGTGCGCAGATAGCGCACACCCAACAGCGGGTGCTGCTCCAGCGGGATAAAATCGGTAAAATTGGAGATATGCGGCAGCCGCACGATTGCAACATCCAGCGGCTTTACGGTCTTTTTGCGGCAAAGCCGTTCGGAAAGGGAGTCCTCGTCTTCAATATCTGCATCCAGATACGGCACAACGCCCAGCACCGGCAGCCCGGTTTTGTCCTCCAGCATGGCAAGGCCGGGGCGCAGGATCTCAACATCACCACGGAATTTATTGATGATAAGCCCCTTGATGCGGCTTCGCTCCCGCTCCTCAAGCAGCGCAACCGTTCCGTACAGCTGGGCAAACACCCCGCCGCGGTCGATATCCCCCGCCAGCAGCACCGGCGCATCGACCAGCTCTGCCAAGCCCATATTGACAATGTCATCCGCCTTCAGATTGATTTCGGCCGGGCTGCCTGCACCCTCGATGACAAGAATGTCATATTCCTCGGCAAGGCTGTTGTAGGCGCGCAGTATATCAGGGACCAGCGCGCGCTTATGGCGGAAGTATTCCGCTGCGGGCATATTCCCGCGCACCTCACCGTTGACGATGACCTGACTGCCGACATCGCTGCTGGGCTTGAGCAGGATCGGGTTCATCCGCACATCGGGTTCAATGCCCGCTGCCTGCGCCTGCACGACCTGCGCACGGCCCATCTCGAGGCCGTCACGGGTCACAAAGCTGTTCAGCGCCATATTCTGGCTTTTGAACGGTGCCGTTTTGTAGCCGTCCTGCGCCAGAATCCGGCAGAGCGCCGTGCAGAGCAGGCTTTTGCCTGCGCCGCTCATCGTGCCCTGTACCATGATACATTTTGCCCGGCTCATGCAAGTACCTCCTTCATGATGGCAAGCAGCTTGGTGTTTTCTTCCGCCGTGCGCACAGCGGTTCGATACCAGCCATCATCCAGACCCGGGTAGTTGCCGCAGCTGCGCACCACCGCGCCGTGCTGCCGCAGCTTTTCGCCAAAGTCTGCCGGGGCGCGGAACAGCAGATAGTTGGCCCGGCCCTCGATAACATACAGTCCCAATGCCCGCAGCCCGGCAGCCAGCCGGGGCCGCTCGGCCTCGATCAGCGCACGCACCTCCTCGGCGTAGGCACCCTCCTGCAGTGCTGCCAGCCCGGCTGCCTGCGCCAGACCGGAGACCGCCCACGGCTGCCCCGCCGCCTGCATACCGGCAAGCAGAGCCGTATCACTGCACAGCGCATAGCCCAGCCGCACCCCCGCCATAGCGTAGAGCTTGGTGAAGGCCTTCAGGATCACAAGATTCGGTGCATCGTTTAAAAATCGTTCTGCCGTCAGTGCATCCCTGTCAGGCAGAAAGTCGAGGAAGCATTCATCCACGACCAGTACCGCACCACAGTCGGCACAGCGGCTGATGAGCCTTTCCACCAGTGCAGGCGGTGTCACCTGCCCGGTGGGATTGTTAGGCTGGCAGAGAAACACCATGTCCGTTTCCTCGGTCACAGCCTGCACAAAATCCTCTGTCACCGCAAAATCGTTTGCCTCGTCCAGCAGAAACCGTTCGACCGTGCATCCGACCATATCCAGCGCGGCAGCATACTCGGCAAAGGTGGGGGCAGGCAGCAGCGCACGGCGCGGCTGCACAGCCAGCACCAGACGGAAGATCAGATCGGCAGCCCCGCTGCCGCACAGGATGTGCTCTATCGGCACACCCTCAGCGGCAGCAAGGGCGGCGCGCAGCTCCCGGCAGAGAGGGTCCGGGTATCGATCCGCTGTCGGCAGCGCTGCCGAGATAGCCGCAGCCACCCCATGCGGCAGCCCCAGCGGGCTGACATTTGCCGAGAAATCCAGCGCATCCCGGCCAAATTCTGCCCGGTAGCCCGCCCAATCACCGCCATGGACCAACTTCATACAAACTCTCCTCACATCATTAAAGCAAATCGGACGGCCAGCCCGATTATGAGCGCGAGCACGCTCTCGGTGTACATCATCCGATCCGCCCGCAGAATATCCTCCGGCTCGATGGGCCGCAGCGCATCGCCGATGGTCGGCTTATCGTAATAGGCGCCGAAGTAGTACGCCGGGCCTGCCAGCTGAACACCCAACGCCCCCGCGCAGGCACTCTCGGTCTGGGCGCTATTGGGGCTGGCGTGGTTGTGACGGTCGCGCCGCCAGATACGCCACGCCCCTTTTGCACTGCTGCCGGTCAGCGCTGCCGCCGCCGCCCACAAAAGGGCGGCCAGACGGCTGGGCAGCCAGTTCGCGGCATCGTCCAATTTCGCGGCACAGCGTCCAAAATACAGGTATTTTTTATTTTTATAGCCGAGCATGCTGTCCATCGTGTTGATAGCCTTGTAGGTCAGCGCCAACGGCGCACCACCGATAAGCATGTAAAACAGCGGTGCAATGACGCCGTCGCTTGCATTCTCGGCTACTGTCTCCACAGCGGCCTTCGTCACGCCTTCCGCCGTGAGATTCTCGGTATCGCGGCCAACGATCCGCGCCACAGCCCGGCGGGCGGCGGGCAGGTCGCCTTTTGCCAGCTCCTTATAAACATTCCGGCTTTCCTGCACAAGCCCCCGCGCCGCGAGTGCCTGCGCGCACCAGAACAGCTGAACAGCCAGCCCCGCCAGCGGGTGCAGCCGCGCGGCCAGCGCACAGATTGTTCCCGTTACAGCCAGCGTTGCCAGCGGCAGCACAGCTGCCACGATCCCGCCGCCGAGCAGCTCTCCCCGGGGCGTTTTGGGTAAGACGGCCCGCAGGCGTTTTTCCAGCGCCGAGATGCACCGCCCCATCCATACGACCGGGTGGGGCAGCCATGCCGGGTCCCCAAACACAGCATCCAGCACAAAGCCGCCCGCCACCGCAACGCCGGTCAGCATGTAGCCTCCTTTGTGTACTGCACGGTCTTTACAAGGTGCAGAATATGCTGCGTTTTCCAGTCCCGGGCGTCCAGCACAAAGCCGCCCGCATTGGGCGCGCACCACTCGTAGTAATCCCGGTGCGGCACAGCATAGCGATCCAGCGCCGCCATCTGGGTGCCGCCGTGCGCCAGAATGACCAGCATCTGCTCCCCCTCTGCCAAGGCCTGATCCACAAGGGCTGCAAAGGTCGTGCAGATGCGCTCACAGAACTGATCCTTCCGCTCGCCGTCCGGGCAGCGGCGCTCACAGTTGGAGGCGACCCACGCCAGATAGTCAGGGTCATGCTCCATTTCGACATAGCTGCGCCCCTCAAAGCTGCCGAAGCACATCTCCTTCAGCCCATCGACCGGGATAAGCTTTGCGTTGGGGAACAGGACCCGCGCGGTCTGCGCTGTACGCTGCAGCGTAGAAATATAGACAACCTTAGGGTCAATGTCCGCACGGCGCAGCTCTCTGCACCCCTCCTCCGACAGAGGAATATCCCGCTGCCCCTGATAGCGCTTCTGGGCATTATATTCCGTCAGACCGTGCCGCAAAAGATAGATCAGCATTTCGGCAGTTCTCCTTTCAAAATCGTGGGCAACCCGCAGAACATCTGCACAACGCAGTCTGCCCGGGCCGCCAGCAGGCAGGCCAGACGGCCCGCAGCCTCGCGGCGGGCGCGTTCGGCGGGGTCGATGGGCACGATACCGCCGCCTACCTCGGTAGCTGTGACCACATCATAGGCGGCCAACTCATCGGCCAGCGCCTGCAGCCCGGTCATTTCTGCGGCGCGGTCCTGCACCTCATAGATCTGCCGCCCGCCAAACTGCGCAGCAAATGTGCGCTTGCCGCTATAAAGCGGCCCCGTGATAAAAAGCATTTACAGCACCCCCAGCCATTGGCTGGGGG
>OGPC01001424.1_pt1 | contig 15445 bp, 8 predicted proteins | sample 1552911 | NCBI WGS metagenome assembly OGPC01 (sample SAMEA2580248, study PRJEB22360) | human gut metagenome | biome: human gut; feature: human-associated habitat; material: faeces | place: Denmark | collected 2008/2010 | reverse complement strand
GGTCCTCGTCATGGTCCGCGAGGCCGTCGCCGCCGCCGTTGCGGGTGAGGTCCACGCGGGCGTAGTTGTCGAGCGAGGTGCCGGCGGTGTAGCCGTCGGTGGCCTTCATGCGCACGATGGCGGGCGCATAGGCCGTCCCGGTCCCCGTGCCGGAATCGTCGGTATGGGAGCCGTTTTCGGCGGCGGTGTCCTCGGCGCTGGCGATGTCGTCATGGACGTCCTTGATGCCCTCGCGGTCCCAGCCGCCGTCACGGGTGGTGAAGCCCTGCTCCACGCGGCCGTACTCGAAGCGGATCGCGGTGACGTGCTCGCCCTCCTCGAGGCCGAGGTCTGCCACGGCGAGCTCGGTGGCCTCGGTCGTGGGCACGTCGGCGCGCCAGAGCTTCCACCCGGTGAAGTCGACGGCTCGGCCGTCCTCGCCAAGGGTGGAGGCGGTGGCCTCGTCGGACAGCCAGGGGTTCTCATGGCCGTCGGTGAGGGTTGCGTTGGCACTCGACTCGTCGACGTGGTCATCGGGCGTCTTGTCGGTCCTGTACCAGACGTTCATCTTGCCGTCGTAGTCCTCGAGGGCCTGCGGCGTGGTGATCGATGTGAGCTGAGCACGGCCGTCGACGGCGGCGGTCAGGTCGTCCTCGACCGTGAACTCGTCGGTCCAGGTGTTCGACGTCGAGCGGAAGTCGATGGTGTAGGCATAGGAGCCGTCGTCGGATGCCTTGGTCTCGGCGGTGTTCAGGCCGTCGCCGTTGGCATCGGTGTCCTTGGCGGTGGGGTCGGCGATCTCCTGTCGCTTGTCGATCTCGCCGCTGATGGAGATGGGCGAGTCGTACATCGTGACGGTCTGGACCTCGCCGGTCTTCCTCACCTCGAACTCGATGCTCTCGGCCTGGTCGTAGGCGGTCGGCGTGCGCTGTTCGGTGAGCGTGTACTTGCCGGGTGCGAGCGCATCGATCTCGTGATCCTCGGCGGTCGAGGTCCATGAGTCGACGGTCTTGCCCTCGGAATCGGTGACGGTGAGCTTGGCGCCCTCGATCTCGGACTCGTCGGTGATGTCGCGCTTGGAGATGCGGACCTTGGTGTAGTCGTCCTCGAAGGCCGCCTGGCCGGAGTCCCGGCCATCGATTCGGCCGTCGGCGCCGACGGTGAAGGTCTTGATCCCCGGCGCCTCGACGTATCCGGCGGGCGCCTCGATCTCGGCGACGCGGTACGTGCCGGGCGCGAGGTGCAGGAAGTCAGTCGAGCCGTCGGCGCCGGTCACGCCCTCTGTGGCGCTCTTGCCCTCCTTGAGCAGGACGGGCACCCGGCGGGCGCGGCCGCCGCTGACCAAGATGTAGGTCGGCCCGTCCCCGTCGATCTCGACCTGTCCGGCGGCTTTGCCGGCGACGGTCAGGTCGTATGTGCCGAGCCCGAGGTCGAGGGCCACGTATGCCGAATTGGCCTCGGACCAGGCGAGCTTGATGGCGGGCATGGCGTAACCGTCGTCGGAAAGGACGGCATGATTGCCGAGCAGGCCGCCCGCGACCTTGGCGGTATAGGCCTTGCCGGCCTCGATCTCGACTTCCGCTCCCTCGAGCGTCTTGCCGTCCTGGGTGGCGGTCAGGGTGTACGTACCGGGTTTCATATCGATGGCATCGGGCCCGAGCTGGGTTTCCAGGCCGTCGGCGGATTTGAGGACGAGGGAGGTTCCGTCATCGGCCTCGGATTTGACGTTTGCGGTGGATACGGCCTTCCTGATGGAGACCTCGCTTCCGGCCTCGGCGCGCACGGCGAGGTTGCCGGCGGCGCTGCCGATCGAGATCTCGTCGTCGGTGTTCCAGGCCTGGAACTTCGCTCCGGGAAGCGGCGTGTCGGCGCCCATGACGGTCTTATCGACCTCGAATTTCACCGCAGCGTCGGACTGGTCGGATGCGGCTTTCACCTCGGCGGTGGCGCCGTCCTTGTAGGAGAGGGTGAACGCCACGGGCGTCTCGTCGATCACATGGCCCGAGGGGGGCTTGGTCTCGATGAAGGCGTAGGCCACCGAGCGGCTGCCGAGGTAGAGTTCCTTGGTGGTGGCGCGGACGTCCTGCCCGGTATTCACATGGTCGACGACGTCTCCGGCCGCGGCGCGCACGGTGCCGCCGGGGGACACGATGTCTTGCTGCGCCACGACGTCGTACTCTGCGCCCTGAAGAGCCTCGCCGTCATGCGAGCATGTCTTCGTGATGGTCGCCTTGCCCTTCGCCTGCTTGTCTGAGACCTTGATGACGGTCACGGGGGAGGCCTTCTTGTAGTCCTTGGGGACCTCGAAGCCGACTGCATCGCCGTTGACGGTGTAGGGCGCCACGGCGGAGACCTCCTTGATGGAGTACTTGCCGGACTTGAGGCGCTGCGGGATCGTGACCTGCCCGGCGTCGTCGGTCGTGAAGGTGTCGACGGTGCCGTTGACGTCGTAGGGGTCGGCGAAGCTCATGGTCTCGCCGTTCGAGTCGAGCACTTGGAACTTGAAGCCGGAGAGGGGCACGGTGTTCCCGGTCTCGGCATCGGTCTTGACGATCTGGATGCGGCTGTTGAGCGTCTTGTCGATGACGGAGTAGTACTTCGTGGTGCCGTCCACGAGGTCGTCGGCCGAGATCGTCCAGTCGTCCACATGGTCGAAGCCCTCGGGCACCGTGGAATCGACCTCGCGGATCGTATAGCCCGCCGCGTCATAGGGCACGGCGCCGGAGATGCCGGCGTTGCGCTTGCCAGAGCCGAACCACGGGCGCGCCGGGTCGTCGGTCTTGGCCTCGGAGACGGAGATCTCGTCGCAGGTGGCCGCGTCCTTGGTGGACGCGAAGCCGGCATCGTTGGTCGTCAGGGTTCCGACGACCTCATTGGTGGTATTCGAGATGATCTGGAATTGGACGCCCGTCGCGGCATTTCCCTGGCCGTCGTCGGATTCCCAGCTGTCGTCCTCGCCGCCCTTGGTCTTGGCGATCTCGATATCGAACGAAATCGGGTTCTCGGAGAAGTCGTTCTCAGGCTCGAGCTCAAATATGCCTTCTGCGCGAGGGTCATCGCGACTAATCGTATATTTATGAACAGTAGTGTCCAGCTTGTAGCCGGCAGGTGCTTTGGTTTCGGTTACAGTCAGCTCTCCAAGGGGAACATCGCGAATAACCGCATAACCGTTTTCGTCGGTTGTGACGGTCACGGGTCCCCATGAGGGCGATGACAGGGATGCAATCGAGTACTCGGCACCCTTGAGCGAAGCGCCGGATTGTGCCCCGCCGAGCGTAGCCGAGTCCTTCTTATTGATTTTGATGCGCACCGTGCCAGGGTCGTCCTTCAGCTGCTCGGTCCCGGCGGAGTTGCCGGTCCTGAAGGCGATATGCCCCTTGTGGAGCGTATAGCCCGCGGGCGCCTTGGTCTCGACGGCGTAGTAGGCCTGGTTGGGCTCGAGGTCCAGCGCGGCGTTGCCGGCCGCGTCGGTGACGATATGCGAGACGAGCGCGTTGTCGGAGGAGCGGTAGATATCGTACTCGGCGCCCTCGACGGAGTACTCGGAGTTGCCGTCGGTGATGGAGACGTTTGCCGAGCACTTGGAGAAGGTGTAGCGGACCTTGTTCAGCTTCCACTTGATCTTGAAGAAGCCGGCGCCGGCTTGCGTGAAGGTGGTCGGGACGGTGACGCCGATGATCGCCTCGTCGCCGTTGACGGCGGCGATGCGCACGGTCTGGCCATAGTCGTCGTCGGTGTGGACGGCCTGGTTGTAGGAGGCGTCGAGCTGGCCGGAGGGGTTCACGCCGACGTGCCCGCAGGTGAGGTCGACGCTCGTCGCGTTGGGGACGGTGACGCCGGAGACCGTCTGCGCGGCGATCGTGCAGGAGCGCTCGATCGACCAGGCTCCGGACTGGAGGGCGGAGACGTCGACGTTCTGCGTGCCGAGCGCCTGGTAGATCGTCTTAGCCTCGTAGCGGCCGCCGGACGGGTTCTCGACCGCCGGCAGGGTGGCGCCGGTGCGGGCCCCGGTGTACTTGTTGTGGCCTGCGGTATGGAAGGACATGCCGGCCCAGGGCGCGGACTGGAACTCCCAGGTTCCGATGTTGTTCACGTTGCCGGCGAAGGCCTCGGTGGCGAGGGAGGAGAGCCACGATCCGATGTTCTTCTCGGCGTCGTTGGCGAGCTTGATGTCGACGCTGCGCACGCCTGCCGCGGCGATGAGGATGTCGAGCGTGCCGGTGTCCTTGTCGTAGGTCCACATGTCGAGGTCGCGCGTGTACTCGATGCCGTTGACGGTGACCGACTCGATCGTCGCGTCGGAGATCGACTTGCGGGCGGCCTTGTCGCGGGCGAGCGCGATCTGGGTGTCGGGGGACGAGACGTCGACCGAGGCGGTTCCGGACTTGGCCGCGCTGCCGTCGACGTTCTCGGCCTCGACCTTGACGGGGAAGGTGTTCACCGCGCCCTTGTCGGACGTGGCGTAGAGGAGCTGGATGCGGGAGGACGCGACCTTGTACTCGCCGGCCGAGTTCTTGACCGTGTACTTCTTGGGCACGTACACGAGCCCCGTGGCCGCGTCGAACTTGAAGCCGCGGCGCATGGCGGCGTCGGCGTTGTTCTCCGAGGCGCCCCAGTCGGCCAGCGTCGCGCCCGAGATGTCGGAGCCGGCGCGGCCCACGAGGTAGTCGGACGAGTCGTCGAGGTCGTACAGCACGGCATGGCTCACCGCGTTGGATTTCAGCGCGTCGCTGTAGTCGCCCAAGCCGTCGCCGTCCGCGTCGGCCCACAGGCCGTCGAGCGTCGGCGATGCGGCCTTGGCGGAATCGATCGTGGTGGTGGTGACGGTCAGCACGTCGCGGCGCTCGAACTTGTCGAGGCCCGAGAGCGATTCGTCCAGGTTGGCCTTGATGTAGGCCTTGTCCGAGGCCTCCTTGGCCAGTTTGGCCGACGTCTCGGTGGCGACGGCCTCGAGCGCCGCCGAGCCGTTGGAGCCGTCTTCGTAGAACGCGCACGTCACGGTGGTGTCGGTCTCGGCCTTGAAGGTGGCGCGCCCGTCCACGACGTCGACCTTGGAGGCCGCCGAGCCGTCCGTCCCGAAGGTCGTGATCGAGTCGGCGAACCAGCCGTCGTCGGCCGTGACCTCGACGGTGACGTTCGACCCCTTGTCGACCTGGACCGTGTCGCTCTCGGCGTCCTCGCCGGCTACGGCGAGCCGGCCGTGATCGCCTGCGGCGAGGGTCACGGTGACGGTCTCGGGTTCTGCCGCCGCCTCCGCCCATGCGCTCGGCACGGCGGGGGCGACCAGGCCGAGCACCTGGCTCAGGGCGAAGACGATGGACAGAGCGCCCACGCCGAGGCGCCCGAGCGCCGTACGGGCGGTATGGCTTCCGCTGCCTGCCTGCTTCATCTCAGCATCATCCTTTCCATGTCCTTGGCGCCGGCCGGGAGGTCCCGGCGCGGCGGCCGTAATCTGAGATATGTTACCCAGCCGGTTGCCGGTCTACACCGGTGACCGCCCGGACTTTCCGAACGGGAAGCGCACCTCCCCTTGCTCCTACGCCCCCGCGCCGCCCTGGGATGCGTCCCGGTAGTCGCCCTGGGGCGAGGCCTTGAGGCCGAGCAGGTAGTCGGCCGACACGTTGAGCGTCAGCGAGAGGCGCACGATCGCGTCGAGCGTGGGCGTGCGCTGGCCGTGGAGCGTCCTCGAGATGACCGCCTCGGACACGCCGGAGAACTCCGCGAGCTTCCTGGCGGTCATGGCGCGCCCCGCGAGCGCCGCGGCGAGCCGGCGCTGGCAGGTCGCGCGCAGCGCCGGGTTGATGTCGAGCTCGGCGAGGGGTACGCAGCCGTCCCCGTCGCGCGTGACGGCGGCCATGGCCTACCGCTTCCCGCCGCGACGCCGCGAGCCCGTGCGGCCGGCGCTCCCGCCCGGCTTCTCGCTCCGGCAGAACTCGACGAACCCGGTATAGGGCGCCGCTCCGAGCTTCGCGTCGGTGTCGAACGTGCCGCCGCCGTCCTTCTTCGACAGGCCGGTGAGGTGGACCGTCCCTCCCGACAGGATCGACTTGGCCTGCGACTTGGTGAGCTTCCTGCCGTTCTGGACGATGTTGAGCTTCACGCCGCAGCCCTGGAGCAGCCGCCAGCCCTCCTCCTTGCCGGCCCATTTCGACGACGAGCACTGCCACTGCCTGCCGCTGCGCGACAGCACGATCGGCGCTCCGCAGGCCGGGCACCGGCACAGCTCCTCGCGGCCGGAGACGGCCGCGGCCTGCGCGGGGTCGAAGCCGCGCTCGAGGTCGGACACGACCGCGGCCGTGTAGCCCTCGATGCCGGAGAGGAAGTCGGACAGCGACCCCTCTCCCCGCTCGACGTGCGACAGGGACAGCTCCCACTTCGCGGTGAGCTCGGGGGTCTTGAGCGAATCGCACACGATGTCGATCAGCGTCTCGCCGCGCTCGGTGGCGGAGAGGGTCTTGCCGCGGCGGCGGATGTACTTCGCCTCGATCAGCTTCTCGATCATGCGGGCGCGGGCCGCCCGAGTGCATCGAATCGTCCTCGATGGCAGCCTTCAGCTCGCGGTCCTCGATGGACCGGCCGGCGTGCTCCATGGCCGACAGCAGCGTCGCGTCCGTGTAGGGCTTCGGCGGGGTCGTCTTGCCGTCCTTCACGCGAACGTCGCCATCGGCGACGGTGAAGGAGTCGCCCTGCTCGATGTCGGCGGGGATGTCCTGCGCCTCGTCGTCCTCGTCCTCGGCGGCCTTGCCGCCGCCCGCAAGCGCGGCACGGCACGCCTCGTCCACGGCGATCCAGGAAGCGTCCGTGACGGTGCTTCCCGAGGCCGTGTAGGCGTCTCCGTTGACCTCGCCCTCGACCTTGGTCTTGAGCTTCGTCGCGGGGTCCATGGTGGCGGCCATGAGGCGGCAGCAGATGAGGATGGCCACGGAGCGCTCTGCGCCATCGAGCTTGGCCATCTCCTTGGCGTCGAGCAGCGCCGTGGGCAGGATCGCGCCGTGGCCGTGGACCTTCGAGTCGTCGGCCACGCGGGCGACGTCGGAGCGCGACGCGTCGAACCCGGCCGCGGCGGCCTCGCCGACGATTCCCGGCACCGCGATGGCCGAGAGCACGCGGGCCGTCTCGGGGATGTCGGACTCGCCGATGTAGCGGCTCTCGGTCCTGGGATATGTCGCCAGCTTCTTCTCGTACAGCGTTTGCAGCGCGTTCAGCGTTTCCTCCGCGGTGAGGCCCGCGCGCGTCGATGCGTCGCGTTGCAGCCCGGTGAGGTCGTAGAGCTTGGGCGCGCGGCACTTCTCCTGCCTGCGCTCGACCTTCAGGATCGCGCACTGCGACCCGACGGCCGCATGGGCGCGGCGCTCGGCCTCCTGACGGGTCTTCAGCTTCTCGCCGGCGAGGCGCACGTGCGCCGTCCTGCCGACCGAGCACTCCACCTGGAAGAAGGGGACCGACTTGAAGCCGCGGATCGCGCGGGTCCGCTCGACGACCAGCGCCAGCGTCGGGGTCTGGACGCGGCCGGCGGACAGGCGCGAGCCTTCGTAGAGGCACGACAGGGCGCGCGAGGCGTTGAGGCCCACGAGCCAGTCCGCCTTGGCCCTGCCCTCGGCGGCGTCGGCGAGGCCGTCGTAGTCGGAGAGGGGCTTGGCGTGGGCGAGGTCGGTCCGCACCTGCTCTGGCACGAGCGAGGTGGACCAGAAGCGACGGACGGGCTTCTTGCAGCCGGAATGGGTCCAGACGCGCCGGAAGATGCCCTCGCCCTCGCGGTCGGCGTCGCAGGCGTTCACGACGAGCTCCACGTCGGCGCGGTCGAGCAGCCCTTTCAGGACCTTGTACTGCTCGGGCGCGGTGACGCTCCACCTCCACCGCTCCGGGATCATGGGCAGCTGCGACATCGACCAGTGGCCGGACCACTGCGGGTAGTTCTGGGGGAAGTCGAGGTCGATGATGTGGCCGCGGCACCAGCTGATGAGGTAGCCGCCGCCCTCGATATAGCCGTCGCGGCGCTCGTGGGCGCCGACGGCGTCGGCGATGCCGCGCGCGACGGACGGCTTCTCGGCGATGATGAGTGTAGGCATGCCGCTCCCCCCTACTCGGAGAAGGAGACCGAGCCGGCGGCCATGTCGGCCACGCCTCGGTAGGTCTTCTGGCTCGAGGGCATCCAGACGGTGAACGTGACCGTGCCGTCGTCGTTGTGCGTCACATGGTCGCGGGAGAACAGCGCGGAATCGGCATCGGCGCCGCCCTCCTTCTCCGCGGCGAACGCGCGCCATGCGTCCATGAGCGCGCCGGCGCAGGAGTCGCCGATATACTTGGCGGCCTGCTCGGTGTCGGTGATGGCGAAGGTCTTCTTGGGCGCCGCGGCGCTCTGCTCGGTGGCGTCGGCGTCGGCCGCCGTGTCGGCGCGCGAGTCGATCTGGTCCTGCGCGAGGTCGTCGTTCACGCCGTCCACGCGCTCGAGCAGGGGGAAGACGGTCCAGGTGCCGTCGGCGTAATGCGCCGAGTAGCAGTCGCCGGTGCCCTTCACGCGCATGAACACGACGGTGCCGTTATCGGTGGCCTGGGGCTTCTTCTTGATCGAGACCGTGATCTCGTCGAGCCCGTAGCCGTTGGCGCGCATGGTCGAGGCCACGGCGTCGCAGAAGCTCTCGCGCTTGGTCGCGGTCATGCCCGAGAGCTTGTCGAAGCCCTCGAACCGAACGCCGGAGGTCTCGGACGGGTCCGGCGACGCCTCGACTTTCTTCTCGTCGCCCGCCTCCTTCCCGTCCTGCTCGTCGCCCCCGGCGGCGCTGCCGCCATCGACCGCCTCGGTGGCGTCCTGCTTGCCGCCCTCGTCGCCCGCGGTGCCCGTGCGGGAGCACGAGGCGGCGTCGAGGCCGAAGCCCAGCGCGATCACGCACGCCAGCGCGATCAGTCCGTAGGCCAGCTTCCTCTTGGGGTCGTTCTCGTTGGCCGGGTTGAACCTGTCGGTCATGTTCATGTTCGTTTTCCCTTTCGTTCATTCGATGGGCTAGAGGATGCTGCCGCTGTTGACTGACGAGCAGACGCGCTTGCCGCCCCATTCGGCCTTCCAGCTCGAGCTGCCGGGGTTGCCGCTCCTGTAGAAGCGCGACCTCTCCACCTCGAACTCGATGACGTTCTGGCCGTTCGAGTGCCCCCACTTGTTGCATCCCTGGTCGTTGGGGTTCTTCGCGTCGGCGATGACGCACTTGATCACGGTGCCGTCCGACAGCGTGAAGTCGACCTTGTCGCCGACGCGCCCGTACGTCGTCGTGCAGGCGATCAGGTAGCGGCCGTTGTAGGTCGCGATATCGTCGTCGTACTTCGCCCCGGCGAGCGACCACTTGGAGTGGACCGCCGCCTGCGACGTCCCTGCCGCCCACGCGGTGTCACGGCCGTTGACGTAGCAGCCGCGCGGGGTGTAGAAGGTGACGGAGTACCCGCCGTTGCCGTACTGCTCGGGAATGGTGATGCCCGCCCCTCCGGTGGGACGCAGGATCGTGTCCCAGGCGTCGTTCCAGTAAGACCCCAGCGATACCTCGTCTCCCGACGAGTCGCCGTCGGCGCCGTCGAGGTCTTCGTGCGCGCCGTAGTCCTTGCCGTCGCCGGCATAGATCTCCGTGTGCTGCTCGGTGTTGATGAGGATGTCGCCGCGTTGCAGGGAGTCCATCTTCCCGTCCCACTCGACCTTCTCGAAGCCCGCCTTGAGCAGAGGTTCCGCCATGGTGGAGGTGGTGAACGGGTACGTACCCAGCTGCTCGGTCGTGCAGTAGCCCGAATCGACGAGGCAGTAGTAGACGAACGACGAGCAGTCCATGTTGGGGTTGTGGCAACGCGTGGACTGCGAGTACCCGATGGAGTCATCGTCGACGTATCGCTGCGCCTGGGCCAGGTAGCCCTCGGACTCCCTGCCGCGGGAAGAGGTGGGGGCGGCCCCGCCGATGACTGCGCTGAGCAGCGACATCCCGACTAGGCAGATAACCGCGGTGCCGCCCACCGCGGCGCCCGCCGCGGCCACGCCGCGCCAGCCGAAGACGGTGTTCGTGACGGTCGCCTTGGTGCGGCGCAGCTGCATGAGCTTGCCGCGGATGCCGGAGGTGTTCGTCCCGGCGAGCCGGCCCGCCTTGGCGCCGAGCCGCCCCGCCTTGTTCTCGAGCCGCTTCTGCCTGAGGTTGATCCAGCGCCCGAGCAGGGACTTGTCTGACATCCCGGCGCGTCGCATGGTGTCGGCGCGCTTCCTCTTGTGCTCCAGCTGGTCGAGCACCTTGTCCTGCTTGGCGAGGGCCTTCTTCGATTTCGCGTCCCAGCGGGCCATGCGCCTGCGGGCCCGTCCCGCCGGCAGCCTGTCGGCGACGGCCTTTCCCTCGCGGTACAGGTTGCGCGGGTCGGCCTGGGTCATCGCCGCGTTGGCGACGGTGTCGGCGGCGCGCGCCCCCTCGTCGGCGATCTGGGCGTTGCCGTCGGAAAGGCCGATGGCCGCGCTCATCTCCAGCGCCGCGCGGGGGCTGTGCAGGACGCCCTTCGCGGCCCCTTTGGCTGCGCCTTTCGCCGCGCCCTCGGCGGCTCCCTTCGCCGCGCCGAGGGCGTTGCCGACGGACTCGCTGACGCGGTCCTTGAACACGGACCTTGCGGCCTCCCCGCGCGTGAGCTCGGGGAGGGCCGATTCCTTGTAGGGCGCGACGGCCCGCTGCTTGTATGCGGGGCCGTCGTGCTGCACGGCATACTCGAGGGAGGAGTGCTTGACCTTCTCCATCTCTAGCGGGCTCGCCTTGTCGGTGACGGTGGGCTTCTCGTCTGCCATGGCTCGGGTCACGCTACCCGCGGCGGTCGCCGTCGCCGCGCCCGTCCTCGTTGGAGTACTGGATCAGGTCGTCGAGCTTGGTGGTGACCATGCGGTAGATGGCCGAGTCCGTCGGGATGCGGTTCTCGAACGGGATGATCTTGCCGCCGGCGACCAGCAGGCCCTCTCCGGGCCCGGCGTTGCGCATCATCGCGACCTGGCGCTCGGAGAGCTTGATGACCTCGCCCAGCGCCGCGGCGTCCGATGCGGACTGGCCGAGCAGCACCAGGAAGTCGGAGTTAGCCAGCATCAGGCGGCTCTTCTCGTTGTTGATGATGCGCTCGATGTTCTGCGTGATGCCGGTCGGGATGGCGCCGTACTTGCGCGAGCGGGTCCAGAGCTGGTCGAAGTACGAGATCGCGTAGTCGTTCTCGAAGAGCAGCTGCATCTCGTCGATGAACACCCAGGTGCGGACGTGGCGCTCGCGGTTGCGCACGATGCGGTTCCACGTCTGGTCGAGCAGGATCAGCAGCGCCAGGCCCTTCATGTTGTCGGCGCAGTCGCGGATGTCGTAGACGACGAAGCGCTTGTGCGTGTTCACGTTGGTCGGGTGGTTGAACAGCGAGGCCTGGCCGGTGACGTAGCGCTCGATGGTGACGGCGAGCATGCGTCCCTCGGGCTCGGGCTGCTGGTTGAGCATGTTGTAGAAGTCGATCAGCGTGGGGATGTCGCGCTGGTCGTGGGTGGCGAAGTAGCGGTCGTAGATGCGCGAGACGCAGCGGTCCACGAGGGTCTTCTGCATCGGCGAGAGGTTCTTGGCCATCATCTCGACCATCGACATGATGGCGTCGACCTTCATCGCGAGCGGCTGTTCGCCTTCCACGAGCTCGAGATCGAACGGGTTGATATAGGTATGCGAGTCTCCGGAGATCTGGACGACCTCGCCGTCCATCTCGCGCGCGACGTTGATGTACTCGCGCTCGGGGTCGAGCACGATGACCTCGGCGGTGGGGTCGGTGAGAAGCGTCCACAGGATCGTGTTCTTGGCCGTCACCGACTTGCCGCGGCCCGGCTTGCCCAGGATGAAGCCGTTGGGCGCGACGGCGTCGCGGCGGTTGTAGAAGATGAAGTTCTTGGACGTCTGGTTCTGGCCCATCCACATGCCGCCGCGCTCCATGAGCTCGACCGACGTGAACGGCACGAGCGCCGCGAGCGGGGCGGTCGTGAGGTTGCGTACGTAGGGGATGTCGCAGCGGCCCGTGGGCAGCATCGCGGCGAAACCCTGTCGCTGGAGCTTCACGAGGGGCACTGCGCGGCAGGTGAATCGGCGGAACACGTCCTGGATGGCCCCGGAGTTCTCGTCGCAGTCCTCGAGCGAGTCCGCCCAGGTCATGGTGGTGCAGGTGAGCGACCACATCTTCTGGTCGCGGCTCACGAGGTCGTCGCGCAGGTCGCGGGCGTTCTCCATGGCGTCCTGGAGGTTGGTCGGCAGCATCTCGTCGGTGATGTACATGGTCTGGGAGTGCTTGAGCACGTAGTCGGACTTCTGCACCTTGAGGTCGGTGTTCATCGACTCGATGGTCTCGATGGCGCGCGACTGCTCCCAGCTCGTCATGTCGAGCGTGATCACCTGGTTGATGGGCAGCTCCGCCAGGCTCGAGATCATGTCGGAGCGCACCGAGCCCGCCCATTTCTGGAGGTAGAGCGCCTGGCCCGTGACCCCGTTCCACGAGATATGGGTGTCGTCGATCTTGGTGAGGTCGGCGGGCGCGACGAGGTCCTTGGTGGTGTAGCCGAGCTGGATGGCGCTCACGCCGTGCTCGTCGGTGACCTTCAGGTCGTCGAACGAGACGAAGCCGCGCGGGTCGCGCGGGTTGGTGATCGAGTCGATGATGCGCAGAAGCTCGTTTCCGCGGATCTCCTCCGAGTTGACCCCCATGTTCTTGAGCGAGCGCATGACCTGCTCGGTCGCGCGGGCGAGCAGCGGGGACGCCTGCTCGCGGGTCGGCGCCTCGACGGTCACGATGAACAGCCGGCGCCTCTCGACGTTCTGCTGCGTCTCGGCGACCTTGCTCTCGATGATCTGGTTGATGTCGCGGCGGAAGCGGTTGCCGGCGTAGTCGCCCTCGACGGGCGGCAGGAAGGTGTCCTCGCGGAACGCGTCTCGGTCGATGACGCGGCACAGGATCTTGACCTGGAGGTGCACGGTGTTGTCGAACGTGTTGAGAAGTTCGGACCAGTTCTCGTAGATCTCGCGCTGCTCGGACTCGCGCGCCGCCTGGAAGCTGGCGTCCTGGAATTCCACGACGCGGCTGTAGACGCCCTGCTGGAGCTTGACGGTGCCGTCCTCGCCCAGAAGCTCATAGCCGAGCGCGTCCTGCGTGCACTTGTCCGCGCGCAGGACGAGGGTGCCAGGGTAGTCCTCGGTCGGCAGAAGGCGCTTCATGCCCTTCTTCTTTCCCGCCTTCTCCGCGGCGCGCTCGCGGCGCTTTCGGGCTTTCGCGGCCTTCGCGTTGAGCTTCTGCTGGCGGCGGGCGGCGCGGCCCTCGGGAAAACGGCCCTCGCCGAGAAGGTGGCCGACGCGAAGGCCAGCCCTTCTCCAAGGAAGGCAAGCGTGAAGGCGGCCGCGGCTTTAAGGGGCGCAAACGTTCTTCCGACAAACCTTCCGACTGATTCCGGAGCGGATTGTGTCAACAGTCTCTCAAGGCTCTCTGCCCGATATGACGGAAGAGGTGCTGGGAAACTTCTCCGCCATACTGGAAAGTATGGATTTTGCCCAGGAGCTTGAGCTCCTGGGCATACGGAAATTGCATTTTCGCCAGAGAAAACGGGCCATCCGGGAACTGCGTGCCATGGGCATCGGCCTCTGGCGCCTTGGGCTGAAACGCTCATTCCCCTCTGATGGCGAGTTCCTCTTCGAACGTTTCATGCTTGGGCTATACGAACAGGCACATACCAATAAAGAACGGGAACAGGCCAACGCCTTTGATCTCCTCGTACGATCGTATATCGACAAATTCGGGGAGCGCGGCGATACGGACTTTACGACTGTAAGCGGGCATATCGTTTCCCTCTTCCGGCGCAAGCCGGGAGACACTGCGGCACAGCGGCTCAAGCTGGCCCTGCTCATGCGGAACACCTATACCGATATCTTTCGCCATCTTATCTGAGCAAACGCGTTTTCACACACAGCGCTCCGAAAGAGAGGACGTCATGCGCGTAATCATCATTACCTCGTCCAGCAACCGCAGCGGCGGTACACGCCAAGCAGTCTATCAAGCCCAGGGGTTGAGCGAACGGGGCCATGATGTGGCGCTCTGTCTCCCCCATGATTCGACGCTCTGGGAATTGCCCAATGCGGCATCCAATCCCCTCTGGCATATGTTGCCGGAAGCTCCGGCGCAACACCGTACCTATGTGGAAAGCCTCTTTCCCTCGCCGGATACGCCGACCATCGTTCACGCCTTTCACAATAAGGCTGTAAAACGCGTTGCATGGTGGGGCCTGTTTTGGCGGAACCGGAAGCTGGCCTGTGTCGCACATCGCGGCGTCATATACCGCCCGGGTAATCCCCTCCCCTACCTTTCTCCTTCGATGAAGGCCTTTCTTCCCAATTCGGAAGCCTGTGCCCGGGCAATCAGCTGGTGTTGCCCCAAGCACAAAATCCACGTCATCCCAAACGGCATTCCCGATGATCGCGTGATTCCCACGCGTCCCGCCTCCGCCGTAAAACAGGAACTGGACATCCCCGAGCAAGCCCTTATCTTTACCTATGTTGGAAACAATAATCCTGCCAAGGGGATAGAACCGCTTCTGAAGGCTTTTTCCTCCGCTCGCCTTGACGCCTACCTGGTCATGGTGGGAGCCAACCCCGATCTCTGGCTTCCTCTCTGCGATACGCTGGGAATCCGAGAAAAAGTCCGTCTCATAGGGCAGACCGAACGCGTCAGCGACTACCTCCAGATAGCCGATGCATTTGTCTTCCCTTCAAAGAATATGGACTCGGCTCCCAATACGCTTCTTGAAGCCATCCGCATGGGGTTGCCCGTAGTGGCTGCTACAGTGGGTGGAGTTCCTGAAATAGCTCAAAATAATGGGCTGCTTGTCCCGCCGGATGATACGGAAGCCTTAACGCGAGCCTTACAGGAAATGGCCTCTGACCCTGAGCGCCGGAAACTGTGGGGAGCGAACAGCGCCCGCAGAGGGCAAAGCTACTCCGTCGAAGCGCGATGTGTCGAATTGGAAAAAATATATCATTCCGTCCTGTAACCTGCTCTCAGAGCAAAAGGAAACGTTATGGATCTGTTGCAGAGCATCGGAAAAACGCCGCTGATACGGCTCGCCAAATTGACCGAAGGTCTTGACGCGGAGATTCTGGTCAAAGTCGAATCCCGCAACCCGGGCGGCTCCATCAAAGACCGTGCCGCCCTCCGTATGATTCAGGGGGCTCTCGAAAAGGGCACTCTCAAGCCGAATGGAACCATTGTCGAACCGACCAGCGGAAACACCGGCATCGGCTTGGCAGTCGTATCCACATGCATGGGATTCAAGCTTATCCTGACCATGCCGGAATCCATGAGTGACGAACGCAAAGCCCTGCTCCGCGGTTTTGGGGCGGAACTCATTCTCACCCCCGCCGCGAAGGGCATGGGCGGGGCCGTTGAGGAAGCCCAGCGGCTGGCCGCCACGAAAGGC
>OGPC01001420.1_pt1 | contig 15481 bp, 10 predicted proteins | sample 1552911 | NCBI WGS metagenome assembly OGPC01 (sample SAMEA2580248, study PRJEB22360) | human gut metagenome | biome: human gut; feature: human-associated habitat; material: faeces | place: Denmark | collected 2008/2010 | reverse complement strand
AAGAGCTTTCAGATATTACGGGGATACAGCCGTCAAACCTGGCGCGTTTTGAAAGCGGTGGCAGGATACCGACACTGATTGTATTGGAGAAATATGCGAATGCCTTGGGGAAACATATTGAAATAAAGATCTGTGACGACTGACGGATTTTTATTTCAATTTAATCATGAATGATAATGTATATAAAGACACTAAACGAGAAGATATGGATATCACAAGAAAATTAAGACTCTGAAAGGTTGTCTCGTTTAAGTTTTGACTTGTAGGGTAGTATAAAGTATGCTATGATTCAGGTAGTAAATCGTTGGGCGATGATATATTGGGATAAATAATATGGATGTGAATTGCACAGTAATAACAGGTTATCATGGAACAAGTTCTAATTATGCAGAAAGCATCGAAAAACATGGTCTTGATCCGGATAAAACACATACGCGGCCTGATCATTGGCTTGGTCAGGGTGTATATTTTTTTGAAGATTCTGATCTTGCAAAATGGTGGGCATGTGATATATCAGGTAAGAAATATAATCAGGGGAGCTATCCGGTCATATATCAGGCTCAGATTCAGGCACCAAGAGAAGAAGTTTTGGATTTGGATAATTATAAAGAATATGATTTGTTTCTGAATCGTATTTTGGAAATGCAGAATGAAATTGAATGTGATGCCAAAAACCGAATGCCTGTGTTCAGTCCTGAACAGCAGAGAGCTGTTTATTTTGATTACTATAAGAAGATGTATCATATATCAGTGATTATGTATACATTCAGCAAAGACTGTGCAAAATATGGAACATTTCGTACAGGTGAAGATTTAGCACAGCAGAAAAAATTAGAAAAAGCTTTAAATATTGCTTATCATGAAAAACAGATTTGTGTATCTCAAAAGAAATGCATAAAGGATCTGAAGGTGTGGTATAATGGAGAAGATGAGGTGATTTAAATGTTTAACAAGGAACTGTTTTATGATCTGTGCAATAAGTATGGCGTTGAACTTAGCGATGAATATAGTAAGCCGATGATAAAAACAGACGGTGAAGTACGGCAACTTGAGGAACAGGATGTGAGAGATCTTCTTCCACGATATCAGGAAACTGTTTTTTATCAGAACAAAAGTAATGCATATAAAATTGAAACCAGTTATGTGTATATTCCACAGGATCTTATGATTGCATAATAGAATAGAGAGGAATCTGATTATGAATATCAAAACAGACTATGAGAGTCCTTTAGTATTAAAAAATATAATAATTACAGAAGGACATTTTAAGCGCAATGAGGATTCTTTGGAAAATCTGGAGCTGAAAGTAGGAGTCTCCCATGATGTAGAGCGTCTTTCGGAACGGGAATATAAGATTACACTTGAATTAAATGTGGCAGATCCAGAAGAAAAATTATCTGTATTTGTGAAAGGTATGGCTATATTTGAAACAAAGCAGGAAAATCAGATGCTGATTGAGCGGAATACACTTGCTATTATGTTTCCATATTTTCGTAGTTATGTATCGACATTAACTACACAGCCAGGTATGACCCCAATTGTTTTACCGGCAATGAACATTATGACAATGCTTGCACAAAAAGAAAAATAAACATTTGAAACATTTGAGTCAGACACCATAAAGGACAAATAAAAAGAATAAATTAATCCTAAAAGATGCATAAAAGAAAAAGAGCTTTCAGATATTACGGGGATACAGCCGTCAAACCTGGCGCGTTTTGAAAGTGGCGGCAGGGTACCGACACTGATTGTATTGGAGAAATATGCGAATGCTTTGGGAAAACATATTGAAATAAAGATCTGTGACAACTAACAGATTTTTATTTTATATAATCATAAATGATAATATAATAAAAGATAATAAGATATTGGAGGGATGAACATAGCAAGAAAATTGAGAACCTGGTTTCCGGGAGCAGTCTATCATATCATGCACAGGGGAGTGAGAAGAAAAGCGATATTTCAGGAAGAGATGGATTATCAGGTGCTTTTGCAAGTATTAAAAAACTCATTGGAGAAGTACAAATGTATCCTGCATGCATACTGCCTGATGACAAACCATATCCATTTGTTGCTTGAGACTGGAGACATGGAGATATGAAAATTTATGAAATATATGTCAGAATGCTATGCTATGTACCTGAATCATAAGTATTCCTACAGGGGTCATGTATTTGAAAGCCGGTATAAATCATGTCTTGTGAAAGAAGATGCATACTTTTTGCAGACCAGCCGGTACATCCATTTAAATCCGGTAAAAGCACAGATGACAAACTATCCGGAAGATTATCCATGGAGCAGTTATCAGACAATGATTGGGCTTTCAGATGACAGGATAACGGAGAAAAAGAAGACACTGGCATATTTCCCGAAAAACAGCGAACATCAGGGTCTGACCCTATGAAGTACAACTAAAAAGGATAAAGCAGAGCTAAAAGATCTATAAAAGAAGCATAAACTCTCTTGCCGAGTGTGTATGACTGAAGCGCAGATACAAGGTGCCAATAACATGTAAATTTCCAGTCTAAAATGCTTTTAGGGCTATTTCAGACTGGAAATTAAGGCAAAAAAAGCTTATGGATGTACTTTTTTGAACATCAAAGATAATATAATGTAAATGTAATATATAGAAAAATGTAGATATAATATAGATGCGTTAGATGTCGAAAAATAGTACAATAAAAAAGGTGATTTGATTAAATCAGGTAGCGAAGCGGATTGCCAATATCCGCCTGACAAATAATAGTAGATTTATAGGATGCGAATGTGATATGGAAAAGAGAATTGAAGCTAAGGGGAATATTATAGAGACACTTGAGGGAGAGCGATTTCGGATATTAGAACTTGTGAGTGAAAGCAGAATGTCTGTTGTTTATCGTGCAGAACGTTTGATTGAAGATGGTAAGAAACATAATGTGTTGTTAAAAGCATTTGTGATATCAGAAAAATTTGAGTATTCTTTGGACGTTTATCAGGAATATGTACGTCATGAGCTGGAAATTAATCAAAAACTTAATGCGATTGGATTTACTGGTGCATTGACAATATCGTATGTAGTTCGTGGAAAAAAGGATGGCATTGTCTATGGAGTAATTTTAAATATACAATCAGGAATGACACTGCAGAAATATGCAACAACGGCGAATTTTAGATATGTAACATTAAGGGATAGGATTGATATTATTAAAAAGCTTGCTGTAATACTTGATGAATTTCATAAAGAATGTCGTATGATTCATGGGGACATTTCTCCGGATAACATTTATCTACAGGAATCTGGTATGGGAAGAAATGGAGAAAGTAGTCTGACGGTAGTATTATTGGATTTTGGTTCTGTACAGGAATTGGATGATGGTGGACGGGAATATTTGCCAATTTATGCGAAAACAGATTATGTCCATCCAGATATTATAAAAGGAAAACGAAATATACTTGAAAAAGATGATGACTGGTATGGCTTGCTTTGTTGTTTGTGGTTTAGTTTTACAGGTCGTACTGTAATAGAATATGCACCAGTAGAAGAGAATATTTATGAGGTCTATCAGAGAATTGCTGTAAGCTATGAACAGAATCTTTTTGATTATGCAGAAGATTCAATTATTCAAAAACAAATTCAAAATTATCAAGTAATATATAAAAAGATAGTGGAACTGTTTGATACAGGAATGAAAAGAACAGATCTGATTATTAAAAATCTCCAAAAAATTTTAAGTCTGATAGATGATAACGGGATTAGTACAGAACGGTTATTTGGGAATCTTAAAACGGAATATGAACAATTAAGGGAAAGCAGATTTTCATCTTTGCATATTCTAAAGGATATTTTACCATATGTGGAATTTCATTTGCCACAAAGTACACCGCGCTTTATAAAAACCAGAAATAAGCAATCACAAACACTTCATCAAATTATGGAAGAAAATCAGGATTCCCTGTTTATGATTGGCGATGGAGGTATGGGAAAAACAACGAGTCTGATTGGAATTATGGATTATGAATATGGTGAACTGAAAAATAGTAATAGTCCTGTTATTTTTATTGAACTTTCTGTATTATCACAAAATTGTGAGGACTGGTATCAGGAAAAACGTGGTGGAACCTTTATAGAACAGTTTATAGCTTCTTATTTGACTGGAACACCACGGAAATTTGTAGAAAAAACACATCCATATATATTGCCAATACATGATGAATTATTTAGACTTCCGGAAGATGGAAAAAAGAAATATACAGTACTGCTTGATGGAATGAATGAAATTGGATTTATCAATGAAAAAAGCAGAGCTGTTTTTTATGATGCGCTTAATCAATATTTACGATATGCCAGAAATCTTCGGCTGATCATAACGGGAAGAAATGATGTATATGAATTATCTTCTGAGTATTTATCTCGTTTGAAGGCACTGGGATTAACAGATGACAGCATTATAAATGTTCTTAAAGAGGCTGTAAAAGAGAGAAAGATATCAGGAGAGGATTTCCAAAACCTACTTAGAAAAAGAACTGATATTTCTACAAATGAAAGTCGATTGTGGAATTGTCTCAAAATTCCATTTTTTCTTATGATGTATTGTGTGTCATCTAATAAAAAGAATGTAGAAAGTCAGGGAGAAATTTTACGGAACTTTTTTCATGATAAAAGAGAAATATTAAGTGCAGATACTGTATATGGAGAGCAAAGTCAGGCACAGATTAGATATCAGTTTAAAAAGTATGATGATAATACGGATCTGAGTATGGAATATGCATTAAAAGCGGTATTGGATTTCATAATACCTGAAATTGCGATTACAATGATAGAAAAAAGTTATTTTTTTATAACTGAAGATATGATGTATTCTGTAGTGAACCAATATTTTGAACGTTTGAAAAATTTGAAAAGACAGCAGGTCTGGACGAGAGTATATTATGGATATCAGGACGATATCCGTGCTATTTTCGAAGAAATAGAACGAATAGATGGTGGAAAGAGGATACCGGAATATGCATGTGGAGTGCTGGGAATTATGCGTGCTACAGCGAATGGAACGTATTTTTTTACTCATCAGTATTTCAGAGATTATTTTGCAGCACGTGCGTTGATTAATAAGATATTAGGTATAATAGAGTTAAGAAGTCACGAGAGAGAAAAATGGAATTCAGATTCGGAAAGATTTTCTGAATTTGTTTATCCGTTTCAGGCACAGGAAATGCCGGATTATGTATGTGCATTAGTTGGAGAAATTTTGGGTGAGAGAAAGAATATCCCTGTATTTAAACGAATTAAAAAGGTTTGGGCAGAAAGAAGAGAAATAATACCGGAGCAGAAAGTTCTTACCGATTTTATGGAGTGTTACAGAAATGTCCGACGGAACACCAATGAAACACAAATGGGATTAAGGAATCTGATTTCTATTCTGAAAAAAAGTCGTATCCGAAATGATGGAAATATCGATTTTTCAGGTATTGATTTTTCAGGAATTAATCTGGATCATATGTCATTACGAGGCGTTATATTTTCTCATTTTAGTCGGGATGGAGGTATATACAGTGCAAATCTGTCCGGAACAAAGCATGTATTAGATGCGATAAGAAGTGATGATAAGCAGCAGATAGCAGTATGCTGTGGGGTTCATTTAACAAAAAGAAAAATACTGATTCTGAATGAGAATTTACATTCATTATTAGAACTGGATCTTGAAAGCGGAGAAAGAACAACATTATTAAGTGTTGATCCCGGATATATATCAGCGTTTTATGTAGGAGATGACGACAATATTCTAATTGTCAGAACAGAGCAGGAAAAGATAGAAGATGATGAAAGTTATGCGGAATATGACTCAGATAAATTTTATAATAAAACAATTGTAGAACTTCAGTATTATTTTCGTAAAAATAATAAAAGTGTTTACTATCAGATAAAGAATGTACTGGAATGTCTGGAAGTCATTTATTCGGAAAAGGACAAACAGCTTAGTTTGTTTATAAAAGCAGATGAAGGAATCGTACTTGTACTTTTGGAACTTCTGGAATATTTTGATTCTGATATAGAACAACCCGTCAGGAAAATCGGGAATTATGTACTTCCTCTGGAAATGGAATATTGGAGTAAGATTGAAAGAAATACTTTTATGGTTACAAGGCTGAACGAAGAAGAATATATTTTCAGTGATTGTAAAATTTTTAAGTGGAATATTGGAAAATGGAATATCAGAGAGGGAAAAATTCAATCTGTATGTTATCTGGAAGAAATATCAAAAAATGAAGAATTTTATGCGGTGTGCAGTGATGTGAGCCATAAGAATATAATTTTTTTAAAAGGGGACGAAAAATTATATGTGACAGGTTTGAAAGAAGTTCACAATATCGGGAAAAACCGGGAATGGTCTATAAATGCTCAAAGTGGAGAAAGAGTATACAATTTAAGAGACCATAATATTTTGCTGATACTTTCAAATGGAGTTTTAACTGCTTACGATACAGAAGAAAAGAAGCTAATATGGAGATGTGCTTCTTTAGTTATTACGCAGTTGTTTGTTGGACATGGGGTTGTTATTAATAGTGATAACGGAATTTATGAAATAGATATAGTAGATGGTGGATACAGATGTCTACAGCAATTTCAGAAAGACAGGATTCAGTGTATTGTTGGACGGACCTCTGAAAAAAATAGTATTCTGTTATATGAATCAACAGGAATTGTTAAATGGATTGATATTGAAATGGGGTGTTGTTATCGTTATGTTTCTGTACAAAATTTTGGTCAGACATTGGATAGTATTTTCTGCTATGAGGACAAAGACATTTTGTATGGTATTTCCGGAACAAAGATTTATTCATGGGATGGATGGTCTGGGACGATAAAGAGGATTATAGATTTATCTTTTTCAGAAGAATGGATTCCGTACTTTATAGATTTTAATGCAAAAGAGAAAAAAATAGATGTTTACTTTGAACGGAAAGATTATGAGAAATTTCCATTAAAGAAAAAATATTTTTTAATGGAGTGGTCATTATATCTGGAACGATGGGAATATTCATATCGAGAAGAAATGGAGAAAGAAGAATTATATCGTTATGTTTATTCTGATTATGGAGACAGATTGGTTAAAGAATGTATAAATGTTGAAAATTGTCAAAATGAACAAAATGGATATACGCAAACAAATGTTCGAAAGCGGATTATGAATTTCTTTTCACTGGTGGATGAAAATGACACTAATGATGATCTTCTACGTGAATATGATGACGTAGAAAGTGAAAAAATATTGTGGAATACAAAATACAATGTTGGCAGAGAGAAGCAAAAAGACATTTACTATAAAAACAGAAATAAAAGCGATAAATGGAAATATGTAGATAGTGTTAATGGAAATAAACAGGTTATAGGGGTAACAGAAACTGGTATCCTTTATGCTCTAAATCAGGACGTTGGAGAGGCAGATATGAAGTTATATCGCCCTGGACGGGAAGAACTTATTAAGATTGGTGGTATGGAACAACAGAACTTTATGGATGCGTTTGTGGTAGGTAATATTTTTGTCGGACTGGTACCAGATGAAACAGGAATTTATGGCGATAAGATATATTTTTGGAACACCGAAAAAAATTTTCTTTATGATTATGAGATTTCTGAAAAAGTTTATGTTGCAGGGTGCAAAGTGGATGAAGAAGAAATAGAAAAAAGAAATGAAAAACTTGCACATATGGAAGGGATGAGCAAACCTGCTCGACATATTTTCAGGAAAGTAGAACGATTTGAGAATAAGATTAAATTCAGATCTGTTGAAACAAGGCAGTTATTAAAACAGTGGAATTATCCGGCATTGATCTGTGTGATAATATTGCTTGCTTTGGATGTTTTTCTTCGATTTTTAACTCGAAACTCTTTACAGTATAGTAACAGAGAATTTGTTTATTTATTGCAGAACTGTTTATTAATGGGTGTTCTATATTGTATGGTTATTTTTATACTTAAAGCGGGATATCCACATTTAATCTGTATCATGCAGCAGGAGTCAATTTATTCTAATAAAGTAAATATATTTATTAAAGTATTAATGTTATTATTTTTTAATTTTTTGCTGTTTTTTTATACAAATTTATTACATATGAATACATCAATAAGGATTTTTCTGATAATTCCTTTTGTGTGGGCCTATTTTTATTGCTGTCCAATAAAAAAAGGAAAAGCATTAGCAGTTGGAGTGGCTTATATTGGTGTATTGATTGTACTGATTCTGATAGAAGTTCCACAATCTATTATACTTAAAATGGAAATTATTATATTTGTTATCTTTTCTAACGTATATATACTGCAACAATGCAGACTTCATATTGAAGGAAAAAAGAGATTCAGGAAGACATTATTATGTATATGTTTTGTGGTTTTGTTTGCGATTGTAATCGCATGGAAGAAAATGAATTCAGGAGAAAATCTTTGGGGCGCAGACAGACTTTATAACCTGATATTTTACTGGTCGCAATATTTTGAACATATAAGGGCAACTATTTTCAGCTATAACTTTTGGGGTGCAATGAATACTTTAGAAGAGGCTTATTCAGAAGTTGATTTTTATCAGAATTTTACATTGAGTTATGTAATGGAACATTATGGAATACTTTGTGGGATTATCATTATGAGTGTTATTGGATTTATGCTGTATTTTTTATGGAAAGGTGCAAAAGATCAGACAATTCTGATTGATAAATGTGCCTGTGTGAGTTGCACGATATATATGATAACAGAAACAATTGTTGCGGTTCTGCCTGCATTAGGCATTGGAGTGTTGCCGCCGTGTAGACTGCCTTTCTGGGGAGGAAGAATATCTGATCAAAGAACAACATGGATGGCACTGGGAATTTATATGGCTTTTTATCAGGCACACAGGAGATGCAGGAAATGAAATTTGAGGAACAGTTTGAAAAATTTTATACAAGTACAAAAAGTATATATAAAGAATTAGTCAATATTTCGGGTGATTCTGATGTATGGAAAAGTTTATTTGATAGGGTAAGTCTTGAAGAAATAAGTAAAGAATTAAGTAAACAATCCCTCAGTTTATTTCGTTATGGTGATGTGGAAAAGTCGATTGATACATTACAGTGGAAATATATTCTGGAACAGAGTTGGAAAACAGGAGGACATTTTCCAACTTTGTATAAAGTAAATCAGATTTATGATAAACGAGAAGTGGTTATTTGCTTTTTGATGGTTATGCAATTTTCTTTAAAAGAAGCAGATGAATTTTTAAGAGCTGTATCGTTTAATGAACAGAATTATGATAACAGAGAATTATATCCATTACATTATAAAGAGGGATTTTTTCGTTTTGTTATTTTATGGAATGAGCAACATGATCATGTGCTTTCATTTGATATGGCTGTAGATTATTATAAGAAATACGAGGAAATAGTCAGTGTCTATGTGCTGAAAATGGCTGAAAAAGTTTTAGGTTCAAAGGAATCATTGGAAGACGGAAAAGATTTGAAGAAATACAAAAATATGAAATATTACTGTGATTTGCTGGAACCAATCTGGAAAGAGATGTGTCAGTGGAAGCATCCATATACACTCAGGCAACAGGATATTTTGCAGAGGATGCTTGTTTTGGTATCTCATGCAGAAAGAGCACAAAGAGAATATAATGAATCTGGTTCAGAGGATATGCTGGAATATAATGATAAAACACGAGGACTGCAGGACAGAGGGACAAGGCTGTGTATTTCAATAGCTGAGGAATGTGCAGGAATATCGAAATTTCCAGATGCGATGAAATGTTTTGCAGACAGAGAACTTCCTGAAATGGGAGAAGCGTACTGGAGGGCAATTTCTTATATAATGCAGGCATACGCTGAAAGCGGTAAAAGTCCGTATTACGAATCTGCGCTGATAGAAAAACGTATATTTTCTAATAAAAATGCTGAAGCAAAAAGATTTAGGAAAGTTAATCTGTTTGGAAAGAATAGTGAGTTTATCCAGAAAAGGATATTATCGTTCGCAGCGATGGCAGATGAAGTTCGGGAATATATCCGTTCAGAATCAGCAAATACAGTTTTAATAGCAGAACTAATAAACCCTGTGGGACGAAATGACAGTAGTATTTTTAGCGGAAAACAGGAAGTAAATACTTATTCTGCTTTGAGTGGCTTTATCGGAAGTTATGTTACATGGCTGGAAGGAAAATCCAGGCAGAATAGTTTAGGACAGATACGAGAACCTATGCCATATTATTTTTTTAAAAGAGAGATGGTTTTAAAATATGCTCTGGCTTGTGGAAGTACTTCAATCGAAGAGATAGGTGAATATCTGGAGTTTGCAGGTAATTCAGAGTTAAATATCAAATCTCCGAAAGAAATTTTGATTATGCGGGCAATAGAGTATTGTGAAAAATACAGCTCAAATAAGCAGATAATTGGTATTATCCGCAATATGCAGTCACTGCTATTGTATTTTGAAGCCGAAAGGGCAATAGAAGGAAGTATAAAAGCTGTTGAATTCGAAAAATTTATAAAGAAGAGAGTTGATAAAATTACAAATATATTTTTGTATGAACCGGCGATTAATGCTTTGAATGGAAAAAAAAGAGAGTTGACTAAGCAAGAACTTATAAGTGGTTATTATTCACAGCTTTTTTTATGGAACATGTTAATGGAAATTATATGTCGGACTGATTCAGACATGAAAATGGAGGATTATGCTCCGATGGTCATAGATGTGTCATTATTTATGGATAATAATTATTATGCAGATGAGGGATTTATTAATTGGACTACATGGCCGGAAAGAATGACAGAAGAATATATAAAAGAATTGCAGGAAATATATTTTATTGACGATGGGGCGATTAACAAAAAAAGAGTTTTTAGCAATCTGGTTGAAAGAGTTCTGGCTGAATTAGTAAAAAAAATCTTGCCTTTAGAGTATCTTAGGGATGAATGTTCATTTGAACTGAAAATGTTTTATGAGAAACAATTTTATACGCTTTCTGGAATAAGACAATATTACTTTGATGTTCTTACAAAACAGGGACTGGAGAACTACAGTAAATTGTTGGACTGGACCGTAAAGGCCAGTATATTATTTGCGTTTCATAGCGGATGTAAAAATTTTTCTCTTACCTGGTATGAGAAAAAATTTCGGATTAATCATTTTCAAAATAAGTATAAAGATGAGTCTGGAAAAGGTATAGATGGATATACTTGGCATAGATGGACCGTTTCAATGGATAATTTTGAAAAACAGGAAAATATGTGGGAAATGATTGCATTAGATGCGAAAAGAATTCGAAAATGTTATAGATACTTGGAAAAAAATAACGCTGAATTGATTATAAAAGATATTTATGAGCGATATAACATTCAACGGGACAAAGTGCATAAAGAGTGTATAGAATTACTTGTATGGATGAAAAAGCATAATATGGGAATTATGGATGAGGTTGTTTCGAAACTGCGATACTGTGAAAAAGAATTAGACGGTAATTAAAGTTAATTTATTTTTGAAAATTTTAAATCTGAAGATATGTCGGATGGCGCAAAGGTATTGTATATGCAAATCAATTGACAGGAGGCAACAGATATGACGAATAAGGGATATCTGAAATATATCCAGAATCAACTGGATGCTTTGATTTGCAGATCACATATGATACCAATGAATAAGAAGAAAAAAAGACAATTTGATAAACTTATTAAAAATGTTCGTTTTATGTCAGAGAAAAATAAAAATGAAGCTCAGAAATATATAAAAAAAGCACAGGAATTTCTTGACAGATGCGAGATCGCAAATATTCGAAAATGGAATGTTGAATTTGGAATTGGTATATTTGGGATAATAGTGTTAATCTATCTTGGAATGAAAAGTATGTCGGATTGTTTGTGGCTGGAATATATACATATTTCATGTTATGGCTCAGCTGGTGTTCTTTTATCCATATTAAAAGATACGCATATTGGCTCAGATATTGGATATTTTGATACAAAATCAGAAGTGTTTTGGAAAATTATTGTTAAATATGTGATAGGGGTATTTTCGGCTGTGTTTGTTATAAAGGCATTTAAAGCTGGAATATTTATGAAAGATTTTATAGCGCCTGAGCATAATAATGAGTTTATTTTGCTATTAGCAGTAGTAGCAGGATATAGTAAGGATATGATGTTTTCGTTGGTTAAGAAGATAGAAACAAGAGCTGTTCAAATGAGCGAAATAGCGAGCAAGGAGACAAGCCGCAAGGGTCAGACCCCATGAAAGACCCCATGAAATACCGATAAAGAAGATAAAACAGAACTAAAAGATCTGTAAAAGAAACATAAAATATCTTGCAAAAACTTATCACGAGTGATAAAATCTCGTAAATAAGATATCAGAGATGGGATAGAGGGATAAGCAAATGCAGGAGAACATGAAAGAATACCTGACAGAAAAGGAAGCCAGGGAAAAGAGACTGGAAGTATATACAGAGAAGATCCAGGAAAAGGTGTTGAGCAGGTCTTCGGAAACAATCCGGCAGTTAGTGGAGGAGCGACACCGCCAGAAAATGACGCAGCAAGAAATAGCGGATATTACAGGGATAAAACCGTCAAATATAGCCCGGTTTGAGAGTGGCGAAAGGGTACCAACGCTGGTTGTATTGGAGAAATATGCAAATGCACTTGGAAAACATATGGAAATAAAAATCTGTGATGACTGACAGATTTTTATTTTAGGATAATCATAAATGATAGTATTATTGAGAACAAAAAACGAAATGAAAGGAGAAATATCGCAAGTATCGCAAGAAAAGTAAGTGCTTAATTTTTAGTTTGCTTTTAAGATCGAAATTGAATCATAATACGAAAAAATCACATAAAATCATAATTTAACAAGATAATAAATATAACAATCTTGACATATACGAAAAAAACGTATAACCTAAATGCACAGGAGGTGTCAAGATGCTGATACGGTTTAGTGTAAAAAATTTTTTGTCATTTGCATCAAGAGAAGATAACATGTCTGAAGAATTTTCTATGATTGCAGGACGTGTTCGGGGGAAAAAGGAACACCTGTATGATGATGGAAAGATCAAACTGCTGAAATTTGCGGCAGTTTATGGTGCGAATGCTGCCGGAAAATCCAATCTGGTAAAGGCAATGGATTTTATGAAACAGGTAGTGATCAGTGTTCTGCCGGATGGACATACAGAAAAATACTGCAAAGTAAATCCGGAAAATGCTATGAAGCCAAGCTATTTTGAAGTAGAGATTCTGTTAGATGGTAAATATTATTCTTATGGTTTTGAAATTATCCTGAGCCAAAGCAGGTTTATTTCAGAGTGGCTGATGGAACTTCATGCTGATAATTCAGAGAAAATACTTTTTACAAGAGACATTGCAAACGGAACGTATGAACTGTGTGGTATGCTTGCACGTAAAGGGTTAAAGGAAAAACTGGATGTCTATGCAGATGATATTCGTGGAGATGGCAGTGTCCTGTTTTTGGCAGTCATGAATCAAAATAAAAAAAATCTGTACGAGAGTCATAAAACGGCTGCGATTCTGAAAAATGTTTTTTTGTGGATAAAAGATTCACTGGATATCAATTATCCGAATCAGCCGATTTCTGATTACTCTTATCTTGCCCAGGCAGATAAAGTCAGTGAGGTTTGCCGGATCATATCTGCATTTGGAACAGGGATTACGGATTTCGCTTTAGTGGATGTTCCAGTTGAGAAAGTGCTACATGGATTGTCGAAGAACCTGCAGGACAAAATTCTGTCAAATATCGAGCAGAAACAGGTTGAAGTAAGAAACCATCCGCAGATCAAGGGAATCAATATGATATTAAGGACGCTTGCGGATCTGTTTATTATTATGATAGATGGCAGCGATACTGTGAAATGCCAGACAATCGAGTTCAGTCATGGAAGAAAAAATGTGTTATTTAATCTGGAAGAAGAATCGGATGGAACAGTACGTATTCTCGATCTGTTGGAGATATTATTGTCCGGCGAAGGAAAAACTTATGTCATAGATGAACTGGATCGGTGTCTGCATCCAAGTCTCAGTTATAAGTTTGTGGAGACATTTTTAAACCTTGCGGCTGAGAAGAATATCCAGCTTATCGTTACAACCCATGAGTCGAGATTGATGGATTTCGATCTTCTCCGCAGGGATGAGATATGGTTCGTGGATAAAAAGGAAAATGGAGAGTCGGATATCTATTCATTGGAAGAATATAATGCCAGATTTGACCAGAAGATTGACAAGGCATATCTGGAGGGAAGGTATGGAGGTATTCCTATTTTCAGCACCATTTTTCCAGTTGAGAGGGCATAGCGTATGAGAGAAAAAAAGACATTTGCCCAAAGAACCAGAACAAGGAATACAGACGAAGTGCGGAAAAAGTATTTTCTTGTATATGAAGGAAAAGAAACAGAGGAGATTTATTTTGAAGGTGTAAACCAGAATCGTTCCATGATCGGAATCAATCCGTTGATCGAACTGGTTCCTGTAGTAAGGAGCTACAGTGAAGAAGGATGGAGTAATCCAAAGAAGATCGTGGACCGTATGCTTTTGAATCTGAAAGAAAGCAGACTTGGCACTGTTTCGTATGAAACTCTTTTAAACTGGTTCATGGATTATCTGTATGAAGAAAAGATACTGGTAAACAGCAAAGCAAAAGCCAAAAGTCTTTGGCAGACGTTGGAATGGATATGCAGCGAAAAACTGCAGATCACTCTTACAGAGCCTGTTACAGATCTGGAAGAAACATGCAGGATGCTTGCTGAATATTTTCAGGATAAAGAAGGATATGAACAGATTGTTGATGATGTACCACGCATTATCCGAAACCGGGCGATTACTTATGCGGAAGGATTTGATAAAATATGCTTTGTCGTAGATCGTGACAGAGAGAGCTTTGTTGCACATGAGGAAAACAATCAGTATAAATATGTTCTGGAAAAATGCAGGGAAAATGGTTTTGGATTATATCTGACAAATCCATGTTTTGAATTTTGGCTGTTGCTCCACTTTGATGACGTGGAACAACTGGATGAAATACAGCTTTTCCATAATCCGAAAATAACTGCGAAACGCCGCTATACGGAACAGGAACTGCGAAAAAGAATGACTGGGTATACAAAGTCTTCTTATGATGTTGACTGGTTTATGAATCGGATTGATATAGCAATCAAAAATGAAAAGAACTATTGCGAAGATATTGAAGAATTAGAACATTCAGTGGGAAGCCGGGTTGGATTGTTAATTGAAGAATTAAGGGATATAAAATAAGATGATAGAGGGAGATTGCAGTGCCTCGGCATTGTAATCTCCCTCATCTTTTTAAGACTGATTTTTCTGTTGTCCGCCAACGTTCCAGCTCATATGAGCCCCACAAGGGGTAGACCCCAATGTGGTCAACTTAAGCCCAGAATGCTGAAAATTCAACGATTCTGGGCTTACATTCTGGATTTTTTTATATAAATATCTTGACATATCCTCCTAAATATGTGGTTTA
>OGPC01001416.1_pt1 | contig 15509 bp, 12 predicted proteins | sample 1552911 | NCBI WGS metagenome assembly OGPC01 (sample SAMEA2580248, study PRJEB22360) | human gut metagenome | biome: human gut; feature: human-associated habitat; material: faeces | place: Denmark | collected 2008/2010 | reverse complement strand
CGTCGTCATCAGCTTCAAAGCCTGTACAGGTAACAAAATATGCGTTCATGAGACGTACTTCGGTGCCAAGGAACAGTCTTTTATATTTTTTCGGCGGGTCGATCATAAAGTCATCGCGCTCAATGTAAAGCTCTTTTCCAAAAGGAATCTTACGGGAGCCTAAAGACTCGTTTTCCATATTATTAGGAGCGTCCAGATACTCGATCTCACCTTCCGGGTAGTTGTCGATCACCAGCTTGATCGGGTCAAGGACAGCCATCATACGCGGACGTTTCAGCTTCAGATCTTCGCGGATACAGTATTCCAGCATTGCATAGTCTACAGAGCTGTTGGCCTTGGAAACACCGCAGAGGTCCACAAACATTTTGATGGATTCCGGTGTAAAACCGCGGCGTCTCAGAGCTGCAATGGATACCAGGCGCGGATCATCCCAGCCGTCTACAATGCCTTCTTCTACAAGCTTTTTGATGTAACGCTTGCCGGTGACAACATTGGTAAGGTAAAGCTTTGCAAATTCGATCTGCTTGGGAGGATGAGGATATTCCAGCTCCTTTACCACCCAGTCATAAAGCGGTCTGTGGTCCTCAAATTCCAGAGTACAGATAGAATGAGTGATTCCCTCAATAGCATCCTCAATAGGATGAGCAAAATCATACTGCCCCTGCTCCGGCCCGGCGGTGCAGAACTGCCGCAGGTCGGCGCAGAGCGGCGTGATGTGGTCGGCCTCGTTGTCGGCGGCGGCCTGCGCGCAGAGGGCGGAGGCTGCGGCGTCCAGCTCAAGTGCCGTGCAGGGGCCGCGGTGGCCGGCATCGTGCCACAGCAGCGAGATGATGCCGCAGCCGCTGCACATATCCAGCGCGCGCTCCCCCCGGCGGGGCAGGGCAAAGCGGCCCAGCAGCAGCGCATCGGTGCCGAAGGTCGCGCCCGGCGCGGTCAGCACGCGGGTGCCGTGGTCCAGTATCTCAACGCCCATTCAGGCTTTGCCGCGCAGCTGCGCGTATTTCAGCAGGGCCACCTGAGTCTTGCTGTCCTTGATGGTGCCGTCCATCACAAGGCCGAGCGCCTTGTCAAACGGCATTTTGACGACATCAAGGAACTCCCCGGCATCCAGATGCTGGCGGACCTCATGCAGGCCGGTGGCGGCCCACAGGTATATCTTTTCGCTGTCATAGCCGACGGTTGCGTAGACGATGCCCAGATCGACAAAGTGGTCGGCGGTCAGGCCGCACTCCTCGCTCAGCTCGCGCTTGGCGGCCTCAAACGGGTCCTCGCCGGCCTCCAGCTTGCCGGCTGGCAGCTCCCAGATCTCCTCCCCAAAGGCATAGCGGAACTGGCGTACCAGCGTAATATTGCCGTCTGCATCAACGGGCAGGATGCAGGCCCCGCCGTGGTGATGGACGATCTCGCGGGTGGAGGTGGAGCCGTCCTCCAGCTGCACCTTGTCAACGGTGACGCGGATGACGCGGCCGTTGAAGATCTCTTTGCTTTCCAGCATGGTCTCGGTATGTGCCATGGCGTTTTCTCCTTTTACAAACGGGTGATACACAAGACCATTTTACAGCAGCCGCAGACAATAATCAATAAAGTCGAGGGTATATTTTTTGCTGCGCACCCGCTCCCCGGCGCGGCACAGGTCCAGATAGCCGAGCATCGCATCGGTCAGGACGGGGTCCTCCAGCAGATATTCGCGGCAGAACAGCTCATCCGGCGCGGTCGCAGCCTGACAGAAAACGATGCCGCCGCCCTGAAAAACATTCACGCTCATGGCGGGGGAGAGGGGCAGCTGGGTGGTGTCCACGATGCGCAGCGTCTGCCGGTCGGCTGCAACGGCCTGCCGCCGCCCCTGCGCGAGCGCCTGTTTGCTGCAGCAGCCTGCGCCGTATCTCGGGCGCAGGCGGGTCGTAGAGTGACGGTGGCAGCTCAAACATCAGGCCGTTGCGCACAAACTGCAGGATGCCCTCCTCACAGAAAAAGATGTCCGGCGTCTGCTGGCTCCAGCTTGCCAGATAGTCGAGCATCGAGGGCAGCAGCTCCCGCAGGGTATCGTCATGGCGCAGGACCTGCAGTGCTATCTCCTTGTCGGCGAGCAGGGAAAAGGGCGGCTGGTAGCGGATCATACTGCACCGCTTGCGGCGTGCAAACAGGCCGCTGTACAGCGCCATCGACTCAAGAAAATCATGCTTGCCGCTGGTCAGCCGCAGCGTGGAGGAGGCATTAAAATATTGGCGGCTGAACGAAAGGCGCAGGCTTTCGACTGCCTTGCGGTCGGTGACGAGCAGCGCCTTTTGCCCAAGGCGGTCCATCAGGAGCGCGCTCTCCGGCAGAAGCAGGTAGACCGGCATCAGAGCGCCGGGGATCGGCTCACCGGTGATGCAGGGGGCTATGCGGGCGTCATACCGCATCTTGGGCAGAAAAAGCAACGGCAGCGTATGGGTAAGTGTGGCAATGTCGGAGGCAAGGTGGCGCGGTATCTCACGATCCTGCGCAAAAAGCAGAAGCTGCCCGATGGTGGCGGGTTCTCCGTCCGCCACCGAGAAGCGCTCGATCAGGGCGTTGTCCAGCACGGGATTGGTGAAGGGGGAGAGCAGCAGCGGCCGGGTATCGCCCGATGCAAGGTGGCGGGCGATCAGGGCCCCGGCCAGTGCGCCCACGGCGCGCGGCCCCTCGACATAGCGGTCGGTGCAGGGAATCTCCGAAAAGGCGGTGTTGGGGGCTACGCCCTCATGGCGGATAGACTCCTGCACGGTGCAGGCCGTGGTCAGCAGCTTGTGCAGCTCAGTGCGGATCCGCGGGTCGGTGGAGCGGCCGCGCTGCTTGTACTGCAGCAGCAGGGTGTCCTTTTGCTCGTCATTCAGCTCAAGGGCCTCGGCCAGGCGCTCAAGCTGCTCCTGCCGGGGTGTGCGCTGGCCGTTGATGATCTTGTACAGGGTGGAACGGTCGATGGCGGTGCGGCGCGCCAGCTCGGCCATCGTGCCGGGATAGCGGGTAACAGCGATCTGGAGGCTTTGCGTCAGTTCACTCATGAGAAACCCTCTTGAATTGTAGCAGGTGCGGTAAAGCCGATGAAAAGGCCGGCGTGTACTTTGACCCCCTGCGGAGTGGGTCATAAATAAGTATACTATACCGCGAAAACGGCGCGGTGGCAAGTGTGAACTTTTTTGTCAAAGCGTTGCGGTGCAGGCGGGAATTTGCTATAATCGGAACAAATACAGCAATGGAAACTGAGGTGATCCCCCCATGAAAAAGCATCCCCTGCTCAAGGCGGCCGCAGCGGCCGGTGCGGTGGTGCTGGGCGCTGCCTACGGTGTCTACCGCGTGGGCTTTTACAATAAGCCCACCACGCAGGTGCCCTCCCCGGCGGACATGCCCACCCGTGAGTGCTACCGCAAGGCGATGGGCCCCGATGCCGATGCGCTGGCGCGCGACCGGTTTGAGCCGGTGCATATCACGGCGCAGGACGGCACCCCGCTGGCGGGGCGGTACTACCACCATGCCGACGGTGCGCCGCTGGCCATCATCTTCCACGGATACCGCGGCTATGCCACGCGGGACGGGCTGGGCGGCTACACGCTCTGCACGGCGCTGGGCTACAATGTGCTGCTGCCTGACCAGCGCGCCCACGGCTACAGCGGCGGGCACACCATTACGATGGGCGTCAAAGAGCGCTACGATGCCCGGGACTGGGCCGTCTGGGCGCGCAGTCATTTCGGGCCGGAGGTGCCGATCTTCCTGATGGGTGTCTCGATGGGGGCGGCCACTGTGGTGCTGGCGGCCGGGCTGAGCCTGCCGGACAATGTGTGCGGCGTTGTAGCGGACTGCGGCTATACCAGCCCGCGGGAGATCACCCGCAAGTGCCTGCCGGAGTATCTGCCCGGCATGCCGGTCGGGCTTACCTACGCCATCGGGCGGCTGGGGGCGATCCTGTTCGGCCACTTTGACCCCGAGGACGCCGACTGCACCGCCGCTGCCGCACAGAGCAAGGTGCCGATCTTTTTTGTCCACGGCGATGCGGACGGCTTTGTGCCCTATGAGATGGGGCGGCGCAACTATGAAGCCTGCCGCGCGAAAGGCAAGAAATTTTTGACGGTACACGGCGCAGAGCACGCCGTGAGCTACTACCACGACAACGCCGCCTACACGGCGCAGGTCACCGACTTTTTACAGGATTGCCTGACCCGGCGCGGCTTTGTTTGGCCGCCCGAGGCTGACAAGGATAAACAAGCACAAGGATAAACAAGCATAAGAGGAGTGTATAAGGTTATGAAACGAATTGCAACAAAGAACGCCCCGGCCGCCCTCGGCCCGTATGCCCAGGCGGTGGATACCGGCACAACGGTCTACTGCAGCGGCCAACTGGGCCTTGACCCCGCGACCGGCGCACTGGCGGAGGGTGTGCAGGCCCAGACCCATCAGGCCCTGAAGAACCTGCAGGCCGTGCTGGGCGAGGCAGGCCTGACGCTGGACAGTGTTGTCAAGACAACGGTGTTCGTGCAGGATCTGGGGGATTTCGGCGCGGTGAACGAGGTCTACGGGAGCTATTTCCACGGCGGTTTCCCCGCGCGCAGCTGCGTGCAGATCGCCGCCCTGCCGAAAAACGCCCTTGTGGAGATCGAGTGCATCGCGGTGCGGTAAAAACGCATTGTAGGGGCGGATTCCATATCCGCCCGGGAACATTTCCGCCGCCGCAAACGGCGCGGGCGCATATAGAATGCGCCCCTACGGCGTGACCCATGTTGTGAGCGCCGGCCACAAAGCGCAGCGGAGGGGTCAAGACCCCTCCCTACAGAAACAGATAACCGGCAGGCCGCCTGAAAACGGTCTGCCGGTTTCGTTTATTTCCCGTAGCTTGCCAGAAACTGGCGGGTGCGTTCCTCTTTGGGGTGGTCGATGAGATCCTTTGCGCTGCCCTGCTCTACCACAACGCCGCCGTCCATAAAAAGGATGCGGTCCGCCACATCGCGGGCAAACTTCATCTCATGGGTGACGATGATCATGGTGGTGCGGTGCGCGGCAAGCTCCCGCAGGACGCGCAGCACCTCACCGGTCAGCTCGGGGTCAAGGGCCGAGGTAGGCTCATCAAAGCAGAGGATGTCGGGGTGCAGCGCCAATGCGCGGGCGATGGCCACGCGCTGCTGCTGCCCGCCCGAAAGCTGGTGCGGGTAGTGGTTCTCCCGGTCGGAGAGGCCCATCTGCGCCAGCAGCGCCCGCGCCTGCTCCTCGAGTTCGGCAAGGATCCGGCGCTTGTTCTGCTTGTAGTCGGGGCGTTCCCGCGCCAGCAGCTGCCCGGCCAGCATCACATTCTGCAGCGCAGTGTACTGGGGGAACAGGTTGAAGTTCTGGAACACCAGACCGAAATGCAGCCGCTTTTTGCGGATGGCCTCCTCACTCTGGGTGCGGGTGTCGGCGGCGCTCCACAGCGTTTCGCCCGCGACGGTGATCGAGCCGGTGTCGGCCGTCTCGAGAAAATTCAGGCAGCGCAGCAGCGTGGTCTTGCCTGAGCCGGAGGAGCCGATGATTGCCAGCGCCTCCCCCTCGGCCAGATCAAAGGAGATGCCGCGCAGCACGCTTGTGGCACCAAAGCTTTTGCCGATGCCGTTTACTTCCAACAATGCCATGACTGCACCCCCTTATCGGAAATAGTCCAGCCGCTTTTCCAGCCAGCCAAACAGCAGCGTCAGCGCACCCACAAACACAAGGAAGAACACCGCCGTGGAGAACAGCGGCCAGATCAGGCCCTTGGCGCTGTACTCCTTCGCCATCATAATGATGTCCTTGTTGGCAATGACATTCGCAAGCGAGGTGTCCTTGACGAGGGTGATGATCTCGTTGCCCATCGGCGGCAGAATCCGCTTGATGACCTGCAGCAGCGTGACGCGGAAAAAAATCTGGGTCCGGGTCATGCCCAGCACCTGCCCGGCCTCGGTCTGGCCCTTGGGCACAGCCTCGATGCCGCCGCGGTAGATCTCAGAAAAATAGCAGGCGTAGTTGATGGCAAAGGCCACCACGGCCGCCACCAGACGGCCGCTGCCGCCCGACGGCCACGGACTGGCAAAGCCCATCAGGCCGGGGCCAAGATAGATGACAAGGATCTGCAGCATCAGCGGCGTGCCGCGGATGATCCAGACAAAGGTCTTGACTGCGCCGCGCAGCGGGGCAAGCCTGCTCATGGAGCCGAACGACACTACCAGCCCCAGCGGCAGTGCGAACAGTAAGGTAAGGCCGAACAGCTGGCAGTTGAGCCAGAAGGCTTCGGTCAGGCGGCCCCAGATGACTGCTGCCTCGCCCATCAGTCGGCCAGCGTCAGGCTGTATTTGTCGGCAAGGGCCTGCATCGTGCCGTCTGCCTTCAGCTCGTCAAAGGCGGCGTTCACGGCCTCGGCGGCATCGCTGCCCTTGCGGAAGGCAACGCCGTATTCCTCAGCGTTCAGCTCGTCCTTGATGGCAAGGTTCGCGTAGTCGGTGCCCTCGCCGATCATGGCAGTGGCCAGCGTCAGGTCCAGCACAGCGGCATCGGCGGTGCCGGCGGCAACCTCCATCAGGCAGTCGGTCTGCACGCTCTTGCTGATGTATTCTGCCTGCGACAGGCCCGCGTCCTCGCTGATGGCAGTCTCACCGGCGGAGCCGGCCTCGGCCACAACGGTCTTGCCCGCCAGATCGGCGGTGGAGGCGTAGGCGGCGTCGGCCTTCATCACAACGACCTGCGCGTTCTTGGCGTAGGGCTTGGTGCAGGCGGCGTTGGCCATGATGTCATCGGTCAGGGTCATGCCGTTCCAGATGCAGTCGATGCTCTTGGCGTCCAGCTCAACGACCTTGGTGTCCCAGTTGATCTCGACAAAATCAGGCTCAACGCCGAGCTTGGCGCAGACGGCGGTGGCAAGCTCGGTGTCAAAGCCGGTAAAGTTACCGTCGGCATCGGTGTAGTTCATCGGCTCATAGACGGTGTAGCCGATGGTCATTTTGCCCTTGCCCTGAATGTAGGCGAGGTCGGTGTCGGCGGCTGCGGCGCTTTCGGTCGAAACGGCGTCCGCCGTGCTGGCGGGGGTCGACGCCAAGAGGGTGCGCGGGGGCGTTGCTGCCGCAGGCCGCGAGGCTTGCGGCCATGCCAAGTGCCAGAACGGTGCTGATAAGCTTTTTCATGATAACTCCTCCTATACTTTGCACAAATCCCTCACACTGCCGATTTAAAGCGGCGTTGTTCTTTAATAGTAATGCAAAACCGCAGGTTATGCAAGAGGTTTGGACAATTTTTGCAGAAAAAAGAATATTTATGCAAGGGTGGGGGCGAGAGGCTGCGGCTTGACAAAGAGACTGCACAGCGTTATAATAAACATAGAAAAAGGCACTGCGACAAGCGGTTGGTCTCTTTCAAGCTAGGGTAATTAGATTAGACCTAAGAACCGTCACTTGGCAGAGTGGCGGTTCTTGCTTTTTACAATGATGCTCAATGTAATGGTCTTGTGACCCACATAAAACGTAAATGTAAAACGCATGATCTCACCTCCTTTCGGGAGGGAAGACCAACCGCCTGCCGTATGTGCAGTGCCCGCCGCATAAAGCGGCATAAAAAGAATACCATGTTTCAACGGTTTCTGCAACCGGGAGGCATGGTATTTTTGTTGCTTTTTACTTGATGATCCGCACCATATCGCGGGTGATGGCATCGAGGGTCGGCGCACCGCACAGGCGCATCGTGTCGGCCAGCTCGCTGCCGAGCTTTTCGGTGTAGGCGGCAACGCCGTCCGCCCCGCCGCCGTAGACAGCTGTGACGAAGGGCCGTGCGATCAGCACACCGTCCGCGCCGAGAGCCAGCGCCTTGAACACATCGTTGCCGGTGCGGATGCCGCCGTCCACAAGGATCTTGGCGCGGCCGTCCACTGCGGCCACGATGTCGGCCAGAACCTCCGCCGTGGCGGGGCAGTCGTCCAGCACGCGGCCGCCGTGGTTGGACACAACGATGCCGGCAGCCCCGGCCTCAACGGCCTTTTCAGCACCGCTGACGGTCATGATGCCCTTTAAGATGAACGGCACACCTGCGCTTTTGGCAATCTCCTGCAGCTGCTCCACGGTCTTGCTGCCCGCGGGCGGGTCAAGATGCTGCAGAAACGGCAGCCCTGCGGCGTCAATGTCCATGGCCAGCGCAAAGCAGCCGGACTGGCGGGTCATCGCCATCTTCTGCGCCACGGTCGCGTTGTCCCACGGCTTGACGGTCGGGATGCCCGCGCCGCCGCTGGCGGCGATGGCAGCGGTCGCGCCCTCCATGACCTTGGGGTTCGTGCCGTCACCGGTAAAGGCGGCAATGCCGGCCGCCGCACAGGCTGGGACCAGAATGTTATTGTAGTCAAGGTCGTTGTATTTGTCGCCGTAGTGCAGCGCCAGAGCACCCACCGGCCCGGCAAAGAAGGGGTACTTAAAGGTGCGGCCGAAGATGCGGAGCGCGGTGTCCGGCTCAAAATTTTCGTGGATCGTGTCCATGTTCAGCCGCACATCGCGCCAGGCGTCAAAGTTGCGGATCGCCACCGTGCCGCTGCCCTTGGCACCGGGGCCGGGAATCGTGGCGCCGCAGGCGCGGCCGTTGCATACCGGGCAGGCATGGCAGGGGCCCATCTGGCCGCGCGCGGATTCAAGAACTTCTTTATAGGTCATGCGGATTTTGCCTCCTGAGTTGCGGGCCGATGCGAGCATCGGCCTCTGCAAAAATCGGGTAATTATGCTCCGCGGTCATTATAGCGCGTTTTGTGCGCGGCCGCAAGGGCGGCGGGTGCAGCAAAGCGTTTGCCAAATGACAGGAAAAATTGTACAATAGGGACAAGATCTTGATTTTTTGAGGGGAACTTGTATGAAACGACTGGTCGTTGGGCTGCTGGCCCATGTGGACAGCGGCAAAACCACATTGGCCGAGGGGCTGCTTTACCGCGCGGGGGTGCTGCGCAAGCTGGGCCGCGTGGACCACAGGGACGCATTTCTGGATACCGACAGCCGGGAGCGGGCGCGGGGTATTACGATCTTTGCCAAGCAGGCGGTGCTGGCGCTGCCTGCCGCCGATGAAGCCGAGGCGTGCGAGCTGACCCTGCTGGACACGCCGGGACATGTGGATTTTTCCGCCGAGGCCGAGCGCGCCCTGCAGGTGCTGGATTATGCGGTGCTGGTGGTCTCCGGCACGGACGGCGTGCAGGCCCACACCGAGACGCTTTGGAAGCTTCTGGCCCGCTACCGGGTGCCCACCTTTGTGTTTGTGAACAAGATGGATCTGCCGGGTGCCGATGCCGCCGTCCGCCTGCGGGAGCTGCGCGGGCGGTTCGGGGACGGGTGCGTGGATTTTTCCGCCGTGCCCGACCCGGAGGCACTGGCCCTGTGCAGTGAACCGCTGATGAACGAGGTGCTGGAAAACGGCGCGGCCTCGCCCGAGACCGTGGTGACGGCCATTGCGCGGCGGCAGGTGTTCCCGGTGTTTTTTGGCGCGGCGCTGCGGCTGGACGGGCTGGACGGCCTGCTGCGCGGGCTGCAGACGCTGACCCGCACCCCGCCGCGCTGGCCGGAGTTCGGTGCGCGGGTGTTCAAGATCAGCGAGGACGCGGGCACACGGCTGACATGGCTCAAGATCACCGGCGGCGTGCTGCCGGTCAAGGCGGTGCTGCCCGGCGGCGAGAAGGCCGATGCGCTGCGGCTGTACAACGGCGGAAAATTCCGGCTGGTCAGCGAGGCATACCCCGGTATGGTCGTAGCGGCGGCGGGGCCGGCCGCCACCCGCCCCGGGCAGGGCCTTGGGGCGGAGGCTGACGCCGATCCCCCGCTGCTGGAGCCGGTGCTGAACTACCGTGTCGAGAGCGCAGCCGACCCCCATACCCTGCTGAAGGCATTGCAGACGCTGGAGGACGAGGACCCCCAGCTGCATGTGAACTGGCGGGACGACCTCGGCGAAGTGCATGTCCAGCTGATGGGCGAGGTGCAGCTGGAAATTTTGCAGAATATCCTGCAGGAGCGGTTCGGGCTGGATGTAACATTCAGCGAGGGCGGCATTTTGTATAAGGAGACGCTGACGGCGGCTGTCGAGGGCATCGGCCACTATGAGCCGCTGCGCCACTATGCCGAGGTGCATCTGCTGCTGGAGCCTGCGCCCCGGGGCAGCGGCGTCCAGCTGGCGGCAGACTGCCCGCCCGACACGCTGGCCGAAAACTGGCAGCGGCTGATTTTGACCCATCTGGCCGAGCGCACCCACCCGGGTGTGCTGATCGGCGCACCGCTGACCGATGTCAGGATCACGCTGGCGGCGGGCCGCGCCCACCAAAAGCACACCGAGGGCGGGGACTTCCGGCAGGCGACCTACCGCGCTGTGCGGCAGGGCCTGCGGATGGCTGCGGCCGGGGACGGCGTGCAGCTGCTGGAGCCGTGGTACGATTTTACGCTGGAGCTGCCCGCCGATGCGCTGGGCCGCGCCATGGCCGATGTGCAGCGGATGTGCGGCAGCTTCCATGCGCCTGAAACACTCCCGAATTCCGAAAACACGGTGCGGCTGACCGGCCGCCTGCCCGTTGCCACGGCGCGCGGCTATGCGCGGGAGGTCGCAGCCTACACCCACGGGCTGGGCCGGTGGGCTGTGCTGCCCGCCGGGTACGATGCCTGCCACAACACCGATGAGGTGCTGGCCGCCGCAGGCTATGACCCCGATGCCGATACCGACAACCCGGCGGATTCAGTGTTCTGCTCCCACGGGGCCGGGTATCTTGTCAAGTGGGACGAGGTCCCCGCCCGCGCCCATGTTTCCAGCGGGCTGGAGCGGCGGCTGGGTACTGCCCCCGCCGCCGGGCAGACGCAGGAGGAGGACGAGGCCAACGCGCGCCGCCGCCGAGCCTCCGCCTACTGCGGCACGCTGGAGCAGGATAAGGAACTGCTGGCGATTTTTGAACGCACCTACGGCAAGATAAAGCGCCGTGGCGGCGTTGACGATGCCAAAAAGGCCGCCCGCGCGGCACTGCACACCGCCCCGGCGGCGAGCGTGCCGGCTGCGCCTGTGCCCGCCGGGCCGGACTATCTGCTGGTGGACGGCTACAATGTCATCTTTGCGTGGGACGCCCTGCGCAGGCTGGCGGACGGCAGCCTTGACGCCGCGCGTCGCAGGCTGATGGACATTCTGTGCAACTACGCAGGCTATAAGCGCTGTGTGCCGATACTGGTGTTTGACGCCTACAAGGTGCGGGGCGGCGCGCGGGAGGTCGAAAAATACCACAACCTCTATGTCGTCTACACCCGGGAGGCCGAGACCGCCGACATGTACATTGAGCGCGCGACCCATGAGCTGGCGCGTGAGCATCGCACCCGCGTGGTCAGCAGTGACGGCGCAGAGCAGATCATCGTGATGGGCCACGGCGCGCTGCGTGTTTCGGCCCGCGCGTTTGAGGAGGAGGTCAACGCGGTCGAAAAGGAGATCCGCGAATTTTTGGAGCAATAACACAAAAGCCGCTGTGTAGCGAAATGCTTTCCGTATGGTGGACAGTGAAGTCTACTTCCTGATGTTTTTGGCAATAGAAAAGCGCCGCATCGCTGCGGCGCTTTTGCTTTGCCCGGAAGATGGAGCGAGGGGGCTGTTCAGTTATCTGTTGTTCTTTCTCTTGCTGGCAACAACGGCTGTTCCAATGGCTGCACTACCGCTGACAAGCATAAGGACAACCAGCAAAGCAGGGTTGCTTGTGTCGCCGGTCTGCGGAATGGTGTACTGAGGTGTGGCTGTTGCAGCAGGTGCCGGAGTGGGCTGTGTTGTCTTGTTAGCGTCCTTGTATTGCAGGGCAGCAAGGGCATCTTCGATAGCCTTTGCCATGGCGTCAACCTCTGCCTGTTGAGTGATGTTCTTGCCGCGTGCAACTGCTCTGATGGCGCATTCTACGCCGGAGAAGTCTTTGTAATCATTTTTGTTCAGTGCATTTGCCCTGGCAATGGCTGCATCGACTCTGGTGTAGTCGGCATCCTTGTACTGCAGGGCGGTAATGGCATCTTCAATAGCCTTCGCCATTGCATCCACTTCGCTCTGTTCAGTGATGTTCTTGTCACGGACAACAGCTTTGACAGCGGTTTCCACACCGGTGAAGTCCTTGTAGTTGTCCTTGTTCAGTGCATTTGCTTTGGCAATGGCTGCGTCAACCTTTGTGTAATCAGCATCCTTGTATTGCAGGGTATCAATGGCGTTCTCGATATCCTGCGCCATGGCATCCACTTCGCTCTGTTCAGTGATATTCTTGTTACGGACAACCGCATTGACGGCAGCTTCTACCGCAGTGAAGTCTTTGTACTCATCCTTGTTCAGAGCGTTTACCTTGCCGATGGCTGTATCGACTTTGGTGTAGTCGGCAGGTAAATAAGTCATTGCAATGGTCTGCGTATGAGTTGCTGTATCAGCCGTAATCGTAATATTGGAATTGAAAACCTCGCAATTATCTGCGCTGACTTCGACAGTATAAGTACCCGCTTCCAAATCGGCAGGGTTTGCTACTGCCTGACCGTTCACTTTAATGACTACATTCGCCAACACAGCAGGTGTTATAACAAAAGAAACCACATATTTCGGTGCAGGCAAAAGGGGTGTTCCATTAGAATTAATTCGATAATTGCCGCCAGCATCAGTGATTTCATTAAAGAAATCTTCCGTTTTCATAAAGTCAAGGGTCTTTTCTGTTCCAGCATCCTGATACTTAAAACAAGCCGGGACATTTTCCGTTTGCACGAAATAATTGTTTTCAAAAACAGGTGTATCAGAAGAAACATTGCCTGCAATGCCACCTAAACGCTTATAAGGTGTAGTGGCAGTATATTGAGATAAAACCATTTCACCAGCGAAATAGCAATGTCTGATTTCTGTACCTGCACCAACTGTGCCTGCAATGCCGCCGAAATCTGTATTACCTTTGCCAAGAGGGACCATTTTCCCGGTGGAATAACAATTGATAATTTTTGAGGCATCATACAACTGCCCAACAATTCCGCCGGTATAGGGTGTCCAAGAGGTCATATCGCCCGTATTGGCACAATACTGTACGGTACTGTTTTCCGCACGACCTACGATACCGCCCATCCAAAATTGGGAGGTATCCTTCATAACTGAAAAATCACCCTTGTTTTGGCAGTATTCAATTGTGCTATTTATCGCATATCCGCACAAAGCCACAGTACCGTTAATATATTTGTCTGTATCCGTGAACGACACATCTGAAGCGCAGTCAGAAATTTTGCTGTCTGCTGCAACGCCCGCAACTGTTCCAAAAAAGACGGGGTCAGAATTAGTCACATCAAGTTTTCCCCGAATTGTCAAACCGGAAATTTCAGCGCCGTAAACCTCACTGAAAAATCCGAAAGACGGATACGCTGTCTTTCCATAGTTTTCGGAAAAATCTAAATTGGAAATCGTATGCCCGTTTCCGTAAAATTTGCCGCTGAAGTAATGCTGCAGAGTTCCATCAGCAGCAAATACGCTGCCAATTGGTGTCCACGCAACACCTGTTAAATCCAAATCTGCATCCAGCGATACAACCGCATCTGTTTTATCGTCATATTCGCCATTGTCCACAGCTTTTGCAAATTGCAAAAGCTCATCTACTGTTGTGATTGAAATTTTGTTAGCTTCCGCTGCAAACGCCGCCATTGGTACGAAAGTCATGACAAGGCAAAGCGTTAGTAGAAGGCTAAGAACTTTTTTCTTCATTTTCATTCCTCCTGTGTGTTTTAATCATTAAGAATTGTTGCCGCAGCAAGTGTACCGATAAAATAGATTGAAGCATCCGCAATACCTGACAATCAGGCGTAAAGTTTCAGTAGTGTTCCCCCTTCCCACAAAAGAAAAAATCCGAAAACAGGGCACAGTTCACCCTGCTTCCGGATTTTACCTGACGATTTGATGTAATAGAGCTTGACACACTGAATAAAAGGCGCAATACTACTGCCGAGCCGAGCCGAGCCGAGCCATTTTCGCGCCACTGACAGACATTGTCAAGCCCTCCTTTCGCAATTTTAACAAGAAAAGGATATAAGTCCCCTTCCCTTACAAATATACAATAACATTATAGCAGATTTTTCTTATAACCACAAGTGGCGTTTAAAATAAAAGAGTTCTAAAAGAAATGCCCTAAAACGCAAAAGTAAACCAGAGCACTTTTAAAGCTAAAAAAGCCAAAGTCTCCGGTTTACTTTTGCGCTTTAGGACGCCAAACGATTTTCAATTTACAAATTCTTCGCTGCGCACAGCAGAATTTCCTCGGCCTTGTCCAGCCCGAGTTTGCTGGTGCAGAGGGTCAGGTCATAGTTGCGGCTGTCACCGTAGATCTGGCCGGTGTGCTGCTTGCAGTAGCTGCGGCGGGCGCGGTCGGCACTGTCCATGTCGGCCTCCAGCTGCTCAAACGGGGTGTCGGGCATCAGCTTGCGCATGTGCAAAAGACGCCAGTTGCGGTCGGCATGGACGAACACCCGCAGACAGTGGTCAAACTCCCGCAGGATATAGTCGGCGTTGCGGCCCACGATGACACAGCTTTCCCGGTCAGCAATCTCGCGGATGGCGCGGACCTGGGCATCCCACAGCTCCTCGCTCAGGGGGCGGTTGTAGAAGTTGAAAAGGCTCTGGGTAAAGCCGAACTCATGGGGGACGCGCTCGTCCCAGCGGCGCACCTGCTCCGGTGTCAGGTGGGCGCTGGCCTTGGCGGTCTTTAAGATAATGTCGCGGTCATAGTAGGCAATGTTCAGCTCCCGGGCCAGACGACGGCCCAGCTCGCCGCCGCCTGCGCCGAACTCGCGGCCGATGGTGATGATACGCTTCATGGCAGAATCCTCCTTCAGGTAAGCAGGAAGTGTAGGGCGCTGCCGTACCGCAGGGCGGTTCGATAACGCCATAATACCCTTATTGTATCAAATCCGGCGGGAAAGTCAACTGGCGCTGTTCAGCCGGTAGCCGACCTTGTAGACGGTCTGGATGTCGTTTTCCAGCCCAAGCTTGCGGCGCAGCCGGTTGATGTGGACATCAACGGTGCGGCTCTCGCCGATAAAGGCGTAGCCCCATGCAGCCTCAAGAAGCTGGCTGCGGCTCAGGGCCTTGTCACAGTGGGTCACAAGGACGGCCAGCAGGGCAAATTCCCGCGGCGTCAGGCAAAGCTCGCAGCCGGCGCGGCGCACACGGTGGGCGCGCAGGTCAACGGTCAGGTCTTTGTAGGCAATGTACGGATCATACGGGGCCATGATAGGGGCCCTCCTTTCAGATAGGGTAGGGGTGCTGTCATCTATAATAACGATAAATGTTTCCGAGTTGTTACAAAAATCGGAAAAATCCGTAATTTTTTTAAAAAATGGGAAGAACGGGCGTTTTCCACATTTCAACAAAACCTATATATCGTGGGTTTTGGACAGTTTACACCGGGTTTTCCACAGTTTCAACATGGTTTTCCACATTTCCACTGTGGAATGATGTGGAAAACCTGTGCAAAATGCTAAGGCAACACCGCACAATTCCCGCCTGACGGCTTAAGCACCGCTCCGGCGGCT
>OGPC01001405.1_pt1 | contig 15639 bp, 21 predicted proteins | sample 1552911 | NCBI WGS metagenome assembly OGPC01 (sample SAMEA2580248, study PRJEB22360) | human gut metagenome | biome: human gut; feature: human-associated habitat; material: faeces | place: Denmark | collected 2008/2010 | reverse complement strand
ACGGAAAAACGGAAGGCAAACTTGCAAACTTGCAAAACTTGCAGCATCTCCACACACACTAAAAAACAAAACTACCATTTAAGACAAGAACGAAATCAAAGACAATAAATAAGTAAATTCTATAATTCTCTTTATACAAAAAGACAGACCTGTTTTATTCCTCCATTTACAAATAAAAAACTATCCACCTATCAGATGATCCATTAAAAAGACGTATCTTTGCCATTCATTATTTTTAATGCTAACATGAAATACGGAGTAACAAAAAATACATTACTTATTACAGCAGGCATAGTTTGGCTCTTAGCCGGTATCAACATCTTACGTATTGGAATAAGTTGCTGGATAAACGATTCTCATTATTGGTTCTTCAAAGTCTGTGAAGCTACCATAGTATTTCTGTTATTCTTTGGTCTGATATTTCATAAACTTTACAAGAAACATACTCATCGCATATCTCAAAAGAAAGCCAAGAATTGTCCATTCTCTTTCTTCGATGTAAAAGGGTGGATTATCATGGCATTCATGATTACCATAGGTATTTTAACACGCACCCTGCATTTACTACCGGAAGCATTCATTGCTGTATTTTATACAGGATTGTCAGTAGCCCTAATTACAACTGGTACCCGATTTATATGGTACTGGTGGAGAAACAGGCATCTACTAGTCTGATAAGTCATTCGGTCTACAGGGATTTCCACGACGGATGCTATTTTTCCCTCGCACGATGGCAGCGAAACCTCCCCAAAAGAAACGACAGTATCACCAATCACTCTTTCAAATCGCATGTTTCAAGAAATCTACAGGCTACCATACAGGTTGATACCACTAGCAGAGTGAATCGAAGAAAATCATATCATGCTACGCTAAGGTTTCCGCATCGAGCAGATTAATCATACCTGATTGCAAATTGTTATAAGCTCCCGAACAGTTGTTGTCATTGTATGGATTCCTCAACATACAGTTCGGCAACCTCAATGCGGCATACATCTACACCGGTAAACTCCACAATACACTCGCCCACAACCTGCGTTATCCTTGCGCGAAGAAGTAAACCACAAGTATCTTACCTTTTCAGCCGGATAGTCGAAATCACCCCGGTTCTCTCCACTTCCTAGCTTTTCGGGTATTATCAACTGTTCTGTTTCTAGCGTAGAAATATCATTAAGAAAACATACTGCCACGCTGAACAACGGAAAGAGCAATAGTTAAATAATAAATAACCTTTTCATCTTCTATCATTTTTTTATTGGTTGTTACATTCTTCATCTGTCACAACATGGGATGGAGATAAAATAGCACTACCGTAACGACGGTTCAACAGTTCTGATTATGTAGAATCAACACAAGACGATGAGCCAACTGGTTAAATCAAACTAATAAAAAACAATCGCCGCAGAAATAAATGTATAACTCCCTGCGGCAATTGTTTTATTGTAATATCCAAGCACATCGATCTATCAATTGTTTTTTACTATCATTGGCACGTACTTCTATTTCATTCCTTCCTTTTCTGAGAGGGACATCCTTGAACAAACAAACTTTCAAACTGTCTGGTTTCATCTTTCCACACTGACAGTCATTCACGATCAATATCACTTCTTCTACATTCGAAAAAACCTGTACATCAACGAGTGGCTTCACTCGATTCACATTACGACGCCCCGCGATATAAATCATAGGTTCCGGATTCCAATTGGCCCGATAAAAATAATAAGCATCCTTTTTAATCTTGCGATCATGGGTTACCAGCCCTTTGTCATTAATGCCCAGACGATCACCTTCCGTACGATGAGCCGCACCGAAATCAAACATATTCCACACAAAACTAGCCCACACATACGGACGTTCGTTTATTATTTTCCAATTCTGAATGTGATATTCTGTTTGCCAATTCTCTGGATGCCACCAACTTCCGGGAACAGTTTGTACCAATGAATCCTGCTGATGATAGATACTAGCACCCGCACCATATTCGCTGATGGCAATTTTCATTTCGGGATGGTTCTTATGAGTAGCATCCAACCATGTGGCAAGCGTAGCCGGCGTAGCCCCATACCATCCGTCATAGCGATTCCAAGCTATATGATCAGTAATGAAATTCAACGCACCCTCCTGATTACTTGCAGAAGTAGTAGGACGAGTAGGATCCTCTTGATGCGCTATAGCATTCAACTCCTTTATATACTCTACAGGATTGTCTCCCTGCTCTTTTAATTCATTGAACAACCCCCAAAAACAGATACTAGGATGATTGTAATGCTGGCGTATCATCTCTTTCAACTGCTCTTTACCATTTTCACGGAAAGAAGGCTGATCAACAAAACCTTTATCAGCGTATCCTCCCGGCCCCACAAATGGAATCTCAGCCCAAGTAACAATACCATGTTTATCCATTAAATCATACATATAGGTAGCTTGCGGATAATGTGCCAGACGAACAGCATTCACCCCCATATCAAGCATGATACGAGTATCTTCCTCGTGATGCACCGGACAAAGAGCATTACCCACTTCCGCCTTCTCCTGATGACGGCATACACCATGCAGCGGCAAGTGTTTTCCATTCAAGAAAAAACCTTTATCGGGATCCGTGACGTAATAACGTAACCCTAACGGCTGTTCCACTTTGTCCAATTCTTTTCCGTCTTTAATCAAAGTCAACACCGCCTGATACATGAACGGATCCTGCATACCGTTCCAAAGACGCGGATTCTTCAGTATGAACCCTATATCCTCTACCTGTACATCTGTATGAGGAATCATACTTACTTCCTTCTCCGTTTCATACACAGTTTTTTTCCCGTCATTAACCTGCAACCGGAGCACTACTTTCCGGAGTTCTCCCGTTCCATTAGAAAGATTTACGCGTGCACAAATAGTTGCCTGTTTATCCGTAACCTGTTGCTGTATGAGATAAACCCCAGACGATGCATAATCTAACGGAGAAATACACAGGTTATCAGTCAGCAACAGATGTACATCCCGATAAATGCCACCATAAAAATTAAAATCACCGACCAATGGCATTACATCCAACTGCTCGCCATTATTGACACGTACCAGCAATGCATTCTCTTTTCCATATTCCACTTTATCGGTTATCTCGAAGACAAAAGCTCCATAGCCTCCCCGATGCTCACCTATATGTTTACCATTTACAAAGACATTGCTCACGCAATTCGCTCCCTCGAAACGTAAAAAAAGCCGCTTGCCTTGCCACTCGGGACGGATGAATATCTTTTTAGTATAATTACCTATTCCCCGCTTGTAATCGTGCTTACCACTCAAGGCATCCTGCGCATTCCAAGTATGAGGCAAGTCTACCCTACGTGCAGCACTAGCATTTACTTGATGGGAAAAACGGAAACTCCAATCCTGATTGATAAGCTTATCTTCTCTTTGTGCCAACACCTGCATGCTGAAAGCTGCGGCAAATAATACGGTGAAAGTTCTTCTGAGGTTTTTCATATGTATTTTTATTATTATACTTTGATTTATGTTCCAACAGCAAAAATAGACAAAAAACTTGAGAGAGCAACTAAAAAAACAGAAGAATAGTTGAATACGAAAAAGGTAAAAGTCAAAACCGCCGTGAATAACTTTTCTTCTGATATTCACAGCGGCATATATTATAAGCAAAATAATAAATCAACACATATCCTCTCAGAGATTTTTCCAAGCATTTCTTAATAATATTTCGTATAGAAGCATGCTAAAAAATACCGATATAATTACAAATATAAAATCCAACGATATATTATCTTATTATTTTACATTTAGCTTATAACCAATAGAGAGGGTTAAACTGTTATAATTTACACCTATATTATCATTTTTAGATTCTTTCCCAAGTGACATTTCATATTGAAGCTTAACCGTCCACCTCCGATTTTCAAGACCTACAGCGGATGCCATTCCCCAGTCGAAATTTCTCGCATGCTGATATAGAAACTGGTTGCTACCACCCTCCGCACTTTCTCCCACACCAGGATATCCTTCAATCCAACCGGAAGAAGGCATAGTTAGATAATATGGATTGCTGTCAATATGATTTTTGATACAATATCCTATATATGGTCCTATCTCAAAGAAAAATTTAGTGGAATTGTTGCTATGGATAGAGAATTTAGCTAAAATAGGAACTTGTAAAAAATGCCTTGTCTGAGAAACATTTTCTATCCATGTAGCATCTCCATTACTATATGTTCCGCCATTATTCACAGAGTATCCTCTAAAAGTATAATATAATCCCGACTTCATAGAGAACACATTATTAACATTATAATCTGCAGATATTCCTAAACGAGTGGATGGACGCCAACATTCTCCATATCCAGTTCTTTGTATTGCAGATAACCCTGCTTCGGTTGCCCATGTAACACGCTGAGCATTAGCCCACATGCTACAAGAAAAAACAACAGCAAATAATAATACTTTTTTCATTGAAAAATAAATTAAAGTTAGTAATTCTATAGTTTATACTATCGTGTCGCTATAATCTTTTTCATCATAATAACTTCATTTTTTGACAGAATGACAACAAAGTTCCGTTTTACCCCCATCCATGAAATCATTTTTATTTCAAACTAACATTTTACCAAACCAATAAAATTGAATGTAAGTACGATATAGCGATGACTGATCCGCTAAAAAACAATACAATGGAAACAAGCAATAAGTATTGTTTCAGGCTTACAAAAGAAGAAGCCATTTTAAATTAACACATTGAATGCATGATTTTTTATATATTTCCACATCAACAACAATTCATCTTGGTACACAATAAAAAAGGAGCCACCCAATGAACTAAAGCCATCGACAAACTAAGGTCAGAATATCCTCTTGACTTATTATTGAAGTTGAGAAAGATGATTCTGTCTGTATTCTATTATCATCTGAAATACCTGAAACAAACAATAAATATGCCATGAAGAAAAAACATAAAGCCTATCGTCACATAACTGCGGAAAATATATCTATCTCCATTTTGCAAAATCATACTATTCCAAAACATTCATTTGTGGATCATCCGCTCCAATCCATTAGCAAGCAGTGCCTGGGAACAGGCAATATTCCGGTGAATAAATCTGAGTCAGTAGATTTTTATTGGGAGTAATTTTTACCCTCATACAGTATTGCATGAGAAAAAAAAGTTCCGGTTATGCTTTGACAGAATACCTATACTTGAATGGTTCAAGATGAAATTCAAAGAGTACAAAAAGAGGAAAAACAGACCGAAAAGAGGATTAAGAACATAATATTCAATAACAAAAAAAAATAAAAATGCAATTTTGACAGTCAATAAATTGCATTTTTATTTCTATTTTTGTGGTTATCTGCGAGGCTGAATAATAATATAAATTTAACAAGATGTCATGAAAAAGAAAATGATTATTATATTTTTAAGTACAAGCATATCGCTACTATTTTCTTCATGTTCAACTATACTAGAAATTATAACAGGAGATAGACAGTGTATATATCCTAATTGCACAGAACGGGCTACCAGCAACTCAGCTTATTGCTCATATCACAAACCGTACTACTTAAAATAAACATTTATCTACGTAATTAACACGTTGAAAAAGATTTAAAATGCCTTATTTCAAAATATTTTCAGGTATTTGAGGGAATAGAGTTACATCTCCATTCACTACGTATTCCGTACCCTCTTCTTGCATTTGCATCGTAGGAGCAAGTGCAATATCTGAACGTATGTTTACAAACTTTGATAGTTGGTCCCAATCCACACCTAAATACTTATTTAGAATACTATATATTGCAGAAGAAGGACCTATCAAATTAAATTTATGACTTGATGCAGAAATATTTTCATTAGTTAGTTTGCCATCTTCGTCTGTTTTATAGGTTAATGTCAGAAATGGCATTGTTTCATATGAGAGGTTGGGATTATTATTTTTCTCGACAGAGAATTTATAACACCCCTTACTTATAAAATTCTCATCTACTTTATGCTCTAAATAATTAATACCCAATCTTACATATAATAAAATGTAAAATTGAGTATCTATTATGTAATCTACTGATAATCAGTATTTTCGCGGTGCGTACGGGACTCGAACCCGTGACCCCATGCGTGACAGGCATGTATTCTAACCAACTGAACTAACGCACCAATAATTTTAATAAATCAAAAAAGACTTGCGGTGCGTACGGGACTTGAACCCGAAGATGCCCACAATTTGATTTTCAAATTGTTACAACGACCGTATATCTTTTCTGTAACGAATATGTAACAAACATTTAACTGACTATGTCCTAATATGACTTAACAATGTCTGCACGTTTCATCATTACGAGTGCAAAGATACACATTTTTTCTGTAACAGCAAATTTTTATTCTATTTTTTTCAAAATCAAATCAGTATGGATTAAAGTTCAGACCTCTAACTGGCTTTTAAATAGCTTCTTATACATTATGTATCAGTTTGTTGTATCATTTTTCAAAAAGACCGCTGCCTTAAAACCGACTTTTATGTAAATCTCCAAAATCCATTTTAAGGCAAAATATCGGAGGAATACCTGTAACCGCAAACCATACATACATAACAATAACGATTGCAAGACTTCCATCACAGTGGTAGAAAAGCGGTGCTTTTCCCTTTGTTGTTGCACCGCCCTTTATCTATCCCCTATGGCGCATTACGCCATACCATCCGTTCCCTTTTCCTTTTCACCTCTCCATGTGTATGCCTCCGTTTGCCGGGTAGGTCAGAGGCATTACTGCCCCTTTCCCCCCTCAGAACCGTACGTGAAAGTTTCCAATCATACGGCTCAAGCAGTGTTAAATTTCTATTTAATAGAAACCAGCTCATAGTTACATCTTATTAGTTTGAATGACTTTTCTTCTACAACTGTCATGTAGCAGATTATTTACTTTCTTGCCGTTGACTATTTGTTGGGAAGTTCCCCAAGGATGTTCCTTGTCTATGGGTTTACCACATACGGGACATAAATGGTCCTGTCTTTCCCACATGTACAGCAATGATTTTCTGCCGTTGAGCGACTGTAGCATCTTGTAAGTCTTGCGCTTTTCAAAATACTCTGTCCATTCGGGGTCAAAGGGATTTGCTTCACCTTTTACCTTGACATATCGGGTAATCTTTGTGTCATACAGCCTTTTCAGAGCAATCCTGTCATCAGTCTTGCCTTTCTTGAAGTTTGCCACGAAGCACCAGTTACGGTTCTTTACCCGTGTAAAGTATCGGTCGGCAATCCAATATTTGCCTTTCTTGGGGTGTCGTCTTGTAGCCCATTGCCATAACTTTTCAAATATCAGGTAGTCAGCTTTTCTGAATGTATCAGATGCCACACAATTCTTGTAGTAGTTTACCCAGCCTGTTATCACAGGATTCAAGAGCCTTATAAGTGATTCCTGTTTGCTTCCTTTATTGGAATCGATGATTCCTCGGATTTTCTGCATGAATTTCTTCAGGCTCTTTTTGGACGGTTTGATTAGAAGCACTCCTTTGTATTTCCGGATATTGTACCCGAGAAAATCGAATCCGTCATCAATGTGTGTAATCTTTGTTTTCTCTTCCGACAGGGTTAATCCCCTTTCTTGGAGAAAGTCCACTACTAACGGTTTGATTTCTTCCAAAGCTTCCTTGCTTCTACCCGTGATGATAAAATCATCCGCATAGCGTACAAGATGTACTTTGGGATAGTAGGTCGTTTTCCTGGTTACAAATTTCTTGTGATACTTCTCTGCAAGCATAGTTTGCAGTCCGTCCAGTGTCATATTCGCAAGAGTTGGTGAGATGATACCACCCTGTGGAGTGCCCTCTTCCGTGGGGAATAGCTCCTTGTTGAAGACGAAACCGCATTTGAGCCATTTCCGCAACATCACTTTATCCATAGGGATATTGTTCAGCAGCCATTCGTGGCTGATGTGGTCGAAACAACCTTGGATGTCACCCTCCATAATCCATTCGGGAGAAGCTTTCTTTGCAAGGACACAAAAACATTGTTCCCTTGCATCTCCGGTACTTCTCTCTTTACGGAAACCGTAGGAATTACTGTCCGCAGTTGTTTCCGATACAGGTTCCAACGCAAGCAGGTATAATGCCTGCATAGCCCTATCTTTCATTGTCGGGATACCTAAAGGACGTAGTTTCCCGTTACTCTTTTTGATATTGACCCTTTTTAACGGCTGGGGCTTGTAGCCTCTTCTTTTCAGTTCACCGATAGCCTTGAATCTGGTATTGGGAGTTGACCATTTCACCTTGTCAACGCCTGCGGTGTCACTGCCACTGTTTGATGTAACACGCTTTACGGCTAAAGCCTTAGCGTAAAACGAATGCGTCAGCACCCACTGCAAGGATTTCACCCTGCCGTGTTTGCCCGCCTTTTGAGCTTTTACAATACGTGCTTGTAGCTTATTAACCGCTATCTCACACTTGTTCCAGTCTATGCTTTCCCAAGTGCTCCATTTACGGTCAGTAGATGCACACGATGTTTTAATTTCGTTCATTTGCTTTTCTCCTTTAATAAGTTCTATAAGTTTCTTGTAAAACATCCACCATGCGGAAGTCTGCCCACTTTCGTGTGAGGTAATGTTTCAACCTCTATCCGTCCCATTACAGAACGGCATTCGCTTTCTCCGCATTCCTCTGCCCGCACTCCATTCGGCTTCACTTACGGTCTGCTTACCTGCTGTTACACAGGAGAAGTACGGGTTTACCATGTTTCTTGTATATGACAAACGAATGGGTTAGAATCCGTCTATCCGCCGGCAGTCATCATGTTCGTGTAACCTTAGCATGAAGAAGGTTATCCGACTGCGTCCCTTTTGGGTTAGAGCCCAGTATCATTAACAGCTCATTCGAAGTTACGACGTTTATCAACGGTTCACATTACGTTATTCATACCATTCAGCCTAGCTCCCCTGTCGTTCGATACTAACGGCAGTTGTCATCCCCTCACGGTTCAGACTTCTCCTTTCGGAAGGGCTTCATTGTTGGTTCTGTTACCGCACGGGTTCATTGCTTAATACCGCACGTTCCCATAGGCTACTGTTGACGGAACAACAGGTTCAATTGTTCGATTTCCAACTCGTGGAATGAAAGATGAACAATCATATACAAGACTTACATGTCACAGCCATGCCTCCTTCAGGACAAGCATCAGTATGTCATTTTCGTTGCTGGGGCAAAGGTAATTTCGGGACAATACGCTGCTGCAAGGTCAAGCCGCTTGCGGTTGTCCGGAAAAATCTCCACCCTCACAAGCTCAGGTAGTATTTTGTCCGACAAACCTTGCATCATCTAATCCCGACCTTTGAGAAGCCCCCGAAACGAAAACGACCGATGCGGTCGGAAGACGGCACAAGGAAATTTCGGACATACGGAGAGGCGAAAAGAAAAAAAGAATCGACCCGACCCTCCCAATCCGAAAGAAACAAGTAACAATCTAAAAATTGGAAGATATGGGAATGACATTGAACGACATCGGAAAGGCATTGTGGAAAGCATTGTCCGTAATGGCAACGGCAGCATCGGGCATTGCCCTTTGTGTCGGAAGTTTGGCAGTAGGCATCGCAACGGAAATCCTGCTGAGTGTGTTGAGTTTCGTGTTTGGAATACTCATCACCACCGTATCACTTGTAGGCTTAATCGCCTTAATGGTTTGGTTACTGACAATCTAAAAAATCAAGATATGAAAAGAAAAAGACACAGCAAGAGCGCATTTCAGCAATGCAGGTATTACGAAGTGGACAACATCTTCGAGTATATGGTGGAAACTTACATTAACGGCAACTTCTCAACTTTCCGTGAATTGTACCACGAACTCAATAAGGAAGCGAGAAAGGACTTCATCGGTTTTCTTTTGGTGGAATGTTCACCACAATACCACATAGAGATTTTACAAGAAATTGTTTGACACACTAAAAGATACGGACATGAACAAGACAACGGAAAAGATACCTACATGGAGTTTGGGCTATATTATCAATGGCGACGCAACCGCACTCACAGATGATGAAGTTCTGACAATAGACAGATGGATGAAGCAATGGCAGGTACAGACAGTTTCACCCCTCACAGATGAAGAAGGGAACGCACAGCCTTATTTTACCCATTACCCCCTATTCGGACTTCCCACAGAAGTGGAAGATTGCGAGATACTTTATTTGAATGACAACCCGACTAAAATTTAAGATTATGAAAGGAACAGAACATTTTAAACGAACCATACAGATGTTTTTGGAGCAGAGAGCAGCGGAAGATGAACTCTTTGCCAAAAGTTACCGCAACCCAGCCAAGAACATAGACGATTGCGTCACATACATTCTGAACTATGTACAAAAAAGCGGTTGCAATGGCTTTTCAGACGGAGAGATTTACGGACAAGCCATTCACTATTACGATGAAAACGAGATTGAAGTAGGCAAGCCGATACAATGTCAAGTAGCTGTAAACCATGTGGTGGAACTGACAGAAGAGGAAAAGCAGGAAGCAAGGAGAAAGGCGGTTGCCCAATATCAGCAGATGGAACTCCAAAAGCTACAGAACCGCAACAAGACGGCAGCGAAAAAAGAAACACAAGTCCAACCCTCATTATTTGAATTTTGATTATGAAACCGAGAAACAAGTTTGAAAAAGCGGTTTTTGCCCAAAGCAAGAAACTGCCCCGTATAAGCAAAGCACAGATGAAATGGGCGTTCCGTGAATGTATAGCCCACTTCGCACACCGCTTGCCGAAAGGTCGTACTACCTGTATGGATTGCGGTCATAGCTGGATAATGAGCGAACAGACCAAACGATGCACTTGCCCCGAATGTGGGGCAAGGCTTGAAGTCCGTCTTACCTATGCACGCAAGGTTCAGCAAAAACAATACTTTACCATACTTACCACAAGCGGAGAATACCAAGTGCTGCGCATGTTCCTGCTTATCGTGGAAATGGAAAAAGAACTCAAGGCACAGCCTTATGCGTTTGAAATCGGGCAGTATTGGTGGAACAAGGAGGGACGCAAGGCTGTCGTGGGCATACAACGGATACTTGGCAGATATTTGGACACTTTCTCTTTGGGCTCGCCTATGGCTATCCGGCAGGACAACATCGCTTATGACCACATTTCATATTGCCCCATGTATCCGAAAATCAGAGTTATTGACACATTGAAAAGGAACGGCTTCAAAAGGAACTTTCACGGCATTGTTCCGACCAAGCTAATCCCTGCACTGCTTTCTGACAGTCGGGTGGAAACATTGATGAAGTCGGGAAAAATCAATCACCTGCGCCATTTCCTATTCAATCCGCAAACACTTGACAGATGTTGGAACTCCTATAAAATTGCCATGCGCAATAAATATGACATATCGGACATGGTGATATGGTGCGACCTCGTATGTCTGTTGGATAAATTAGGCAAAGACTTGCGTAACCCTCATTTTGTCTGTCCGCCCGACCTCAAGGCAGCACATGACCGGTACATGGAAAAACGACAAGCCATATTGGAACGTGAACGGGAGCAACAACGCATATTGCAGGAAGCCGAGCGGTTGGAACGTGAGCGTAAGAAATTGGAAGACATGGAGAAAGACAAAGAAAATTATATACGAAAGAAAGCCGTTTTTTTCAATCTCGCACTGACAGACGGATTGCTCGTCATCAAAGTGTTACAGAGTGTGGACGAATTTTTGGAAGAAGGGAAAGCCATGCACCATTGCGTCTATACCAACGAATATTATAATCAGGATAACACACTGATACTTTCCGCACGGATAGACGGAAAACGTATTGAAACAGTGGAATTGTCATTAGATACATTCAAGGTCGTACAAAGCAGAGGTGTATGCAATTCCAATACCGAATACCACGACCGCATCATAAACCTTGTGGAGAGCAATGCCGAACTGATACGGCAACGGATGAACAAGGCGGCATAAACGTATAATGACTTAATACTTACAGATATGGACGTAAAAATTGAAAACTTGTTTTTCGGGTGGCATGAGAAGCTGCCCGAAACATTCATCAGACTTGTCAATACATTGGTATTGACAAGGAACGGGAAGGAAGTGAGGGAAGCAATGGCGACCTTAGCCCAAGACAAGGACTTCAGCGACTTCTTCCTCTACGGATTTGGACGCAGGCATTTGTGGGTCAAGCAAAAAGGTGTACCCACCACTTATGGAAACACGGATTACAGACTTTTGATTGTTGAATTTTAATTGAAAAGGCTATGGCAACAAGAATGACCATCAACGGAGTAAGCACCTGCACGGCAGGTGAGAAGTACGAGAAATTCCAAATGAAAATCGGGCGTAAAGTCCGCACGATGTACCAGTACGACTATCGGGACACCTTGTCGGGAGAACTGTTCTCCTGCGTGAAGCCCACTTTGGAGGAGTGCAGACGGTTGCGTGACGAATGGATAAAAGAAAAGGAGGACAGATTATGACAGCAGGATATGACACGCTGATAGTTACATTCAGCGACCCCATTTGCGTATTAGACCGTATGTTTGACTGCCCTGCATGGGGAGTGGAAAGTCTGAAGGAATGGATAGACGGCTACGAAAGCACACGCATGACCCCGATAAACGACCATACGGCAGTCATCACTTCCGAGTATAACACGGTGCACGTGGTGGAATGGCTCAGAAAGCATACCCCCATTGCGGAGATGAAAGAATTTTGAGTGCGTGGCGGTGGAAACACCGCCCATTCGCTCATGAAGCGAAAACCCATAAAACGGAAAGAGCATGAAATACTATTTTATACTGACAAACGAAAAGGACGCATGGATGCAGTTCGTTTACCTCCCTACGGGAGATTATGTGTCCGGCTATATCCGTGATTTGCGGAGCGTGGGAATATCCGTACATGACTATGACCATTGGAACAAGGATACACAGCCCATTGCCGAGCGCACGCTTGAACATGTCCGACAGCGGATGAACTCCAAATGAAAAAAATCGGGTGGCAGAAGCCACCCACTGACAATAACTTAAATTCACGGACAAATGGTAGCGAATACAATCTTACAGCAGTTGGGCGGACACGGCTTCGCAGTAATGACGGGCAGCCGCAATTTCGAGTGTACTTCGATATGCTTCAGCCCATTTTCACGCAGGTAACGGGACTTTACACCTGTTTCTGACCCTTTGGCGGGTGGCGAAAATTGCTGCCCGCTACTTTCTTTCATGAGCAGGTCAGCGGATAAGAAAGTAGCAAAGAAACCATGTTCAAAAGACTTCCACAGACGGAAGTCTTTTTCTTTTCCCGGCTTACAGATTACGGTTCAGTATAAGCGAGAGCGGATAAATGTACTTGATGTATGCCCTCAGTTTTTCCATGTCCACCCGGTTGCCCGAATACGGGTTGCTCTTTTCGTCATAGAAGAATATGTCCGTTATATCCTCCCTGCGGACGATATGCTCCCCGCACAGCGGAATATCCTCCACATCGAATTTCTCCAGCAGAAGTGTATCCACACTGCCGGGAAGGTCGTTTCCCAGTTCGTTCAGATTGCGGTTGAAAAGGGCAAAGCCCCTGCGTTTGAAGTCCAGACGTATGCCATACGGACGCCCCGTCAGAAAGGCATCCGCCGCTTTTGCCATATAATTTTCCATGATTGTCTTTTCCGTTTTCAAAAGTGATACAAATGTAGGACTTTTACCGGAGCAAAGCAAAAGCTTACGGAAAATACAAGGGAGAACCTCACCGTCAGTGAAGCCCTCCCTCATGGCTATTTTTCATACAGTAGCAGAAATTCCATTTTCCGCCGCCGCTCTATCGAGCGGATTTTCCGTCCCTTATAGTGGCAGTAGGATATGTATTCCCCATAAATGTCCCGGTCGCCCGCTTCCAGCTTCTTCAGCAGCCGGCTTTTCGGACGCTTCCCGTAGCCGAGCAGCGTTCCGTGCCCCACGTTGTAGCTGAGAACGGTCAGGAGCAGGGCATCTTTTTTATATCTGTAAAACAGCCTGTAACGCTCCTCCAAGTCCTTGCGCAGCAGTTCCTCCGCTTCCGCCTCCGTCATGTCGTAGGACAGTTCCTCTCCCGGAAGTTTACAATGTCCATAACCGTAGTATGGATAGTCCGAACGGTCATGGAGTCCCTCGTATTTCTTGACCAGTTCGACCGCCAACTCCGCCTTCGGCTCATCATGGAACGATGCGAACGTTGCATCCGTGTCCTGTGCAGGCAGGCTGGCGGAGAAAGCGACCGCCAGCACCGCCGACACAAACAGCCGTTTCAATTCTGCCTTACTGATAGACACCTCCTTTCATCATAGCCGAAGTATCAGCCCCGGACGGAATGTCCTCCGTGTCCGTGTCGTTGTTGAACTCCACTTCCCATTCAAAGGCATTGCCGAAGTTGTCCTCCACCGTGATGGTCAGGCTTTGCGATTCATCGCACTCCGAAGTGTAGTACAGGCGGAACTTCCCGTTTTCCAGCAGGTAACGGTCGTTGGGCTGGAATACCAGACCGTTGTCGAGCTTCAGCGTGCCTTCGCCGTCATACTGGAAATAACGGATGGTATAGACCGCCCCGTCAAACTCGCCCTCGCATACCAGCTCGCATCGTATCTCCGCTGTTTCGCCCAGTTTCAGTTCCTTCGGCACGGGCATCGTTTCCACCGTGAACGGGTAGGCTTGCATTACGTCCAGCTCATCATCGCAGGAGGCGAAGCCGAAAGCGAGCAGCCCCAAACAGAAAGTTGCCAGTGATTTCACCATGTTTCTTTTCGTTTTTGTTCTATTGTTCAATCTGTTCATGTTCATAATCGTTACATTTTAATGGATTTGCTTTTCTTTTCATTCTCATGTTGCGTCAGCCTTTCGGCAAGCGTCTTTTGCAGGTGTTCGTTCAAGTCCTTGCATCCGCCATAGATACCGGAGCAGTCCGACATCCTTTCCCCATAGCGGGTGCCGAGGGCTTCCAGCGTCCGCCTCCCGGCTTCGTCGTTGTCAAGGTAACAGTTTATCCGCCCATAGCCGTCCAGATACCGGAACGCCTTCGCCGCGTTGGACACCGAGTTGAGCACGAGGTGGTCTTCCCCGTTCCCGATACCCAGCACACGGGCGGACAGATAGTCCATGAAGCCCTCATGCACGTTGCAGACGGTCGAGCCGGACGGCAGCAGGGTGACATCCTTCGGCGGCACACACCCCTTAAAGAACGGGTTGCGTATCTCATATCCGCCGCTTCCGTTACCGAAAGCCACGGCAAAATACCGCTTGCCGTGCATGGTATAGCGAATCTCCTTACAGTTCGCTACGGCGATGGCGGACGGTATGCCACGCTCTTGCAGATAATGGAACAAAGCCCGGTTCTGCAAGGGAAGTATCTCCACATTCTCAAAGCTCTGCCCGCCAGCTTGTCGCACTCCGGAACTCTGACGCGGCTCATGTTCCGGAAGCGGCATACCCGACATCTCCGCCACATACTTCACTTGCGCAAGGAAGTCGTCCGTCCTGATGAACTCCCCGGCAAGTGCGAAGATGTTTCCGCCCTTGCCGACACGTAGGCTCGGTACAGAACGCCTTACTGCCTTTCGGCAGTAGGTTTTCCCGTACCTGCCCCCAAACCGTACTTGCATGTCTCCACGCATACGGCTCTCCGTTGATAACATGACTTTATTTAGCATGGTTGTGTAT
>OGPC01001397.1_pt1 | contig 15782 bp, 16 predicted proteins | sample 1552911 | NCBI WGS metagenome assembly OGPC01 (sample SAMEA2580248, study PRJEB22360) | human gut metagenome | biome: human gut; feature: human-associated habitat; material: faeces | place: Denmark | collected 2008/2010 | reverse complement strand
CCGCCACGAAGGCGGGGCAGTCTGCCGGTACGGCCACGGAAAAGGCAAGCGCAGCGGAAAGTGCGCGGGCCGCTGCCGAGAGCGCCAGCGCGAGCGCATCCGCGAGTGCAAAAAGCGCTGCGGATGCCGCTAAAACCGCCGGCGATGCGGCGACAAAGGTCATCAACGAGGGCGTGGCCGAGAAGCTGACCGAGATGCAGGGCATCCAGGAGGATGTCAAGGCCCGCCAGCAGGATGTGACCGAGAAACAGGCCAATGTCACCGCCAATGTGGAGCTGGCGCGGCAGGCCGCGCTGAGCAACGGCTACATGCAGATGGGCGTTGACCCGGACACGGGGCATCTGATGTACACGCGCACGACCAACCTGAAGGACAAGCTTGATTTTGCCATTGTCAATGACACGAATTTGGAGGTACAGATCCATGGCTGATAGTTCCGTTTTTACTACCGACCTCGGCGCAGTAACCGCCTACGCCGATGCCAAGGCGCACGGCTACACCGGCACGCGTGAGGAGTTCGGCACGCTGCTGGCGAACGCGGGCAACAACCTGGCCGAGGCGAACGCGGCCAAGGCCGCCGCCCAGGCCAGCGCCACGCAGGCGGGCCAGAGCGCGAACGCGGCTGCGGCATCTGCCAAGGCTGCGGCCTCGGCTGTTGGTGCTGCATTCTACGGTGTAGACTTCTCCGGCAGTACCAGCGCGGGGACGCGGACGGGGGCGGCTACGGAGTTTGTGTTTACCCCCGGCACCGATACCAGCGCCGGGCAGAACGATTTTGACGGCGTGTATCCCTGGGCGGGCATGCGGCGCTGCTGCTGCACGCTGAACGCGGACGGCACGGTCACGGTCAACGCCTACAAGGGGCAGCCCGGCTACATTGAGGATGGCACCAACGGCGAGGTGCTGGTTGAGGTGCCGCTGTTCTATGTCTCCGGCATGTTGGATGTCAATCCGCGCGTGTCGGCTGTGCCGATGCCGGGATTCCGCGCGCCACGGAAGTTCCAGAACGCGGACGGCTCCCTCAAGCAGAAGTGCTACCTGCCCGCCTTCCCCGGCAGCATCGGCGCGGACGGCAAGCTGCACAGCATTGCGGGCGTTGTCAGCACCGGCAACAAGACAATCTCGCAGTTCTTGGCTGCGGCACGGCTTTGGGGTGAGACCTACTGCATCAATACCAGCGCCGACTTTGAGGTACTGGCCTACCTGATGATCGTTGTGTATGGTACGCGGAATGTGCAGAGCAAGATCAACGGCTGCGTGAGCCTGTATAACATTGCTGTTGCTGGTGCCCGCACAAACGAGAGCGCTGTCACAGTTGCGAAAAACACGCTGGAACCCGGCATGGTCATCTCGATCGGCACCGGCGGCGAGGATGCGAGCGTTGCGAGTCAGCGCATCGTGACGGCCATCGAGGCCATCGAGGGCGATACTGCCAACGTCAAGGCCAGCTTCTCCGGCGACGCTGTGACGACCACCACCGACCACAAGGTCTGGCGCATCATGCAGAGCACCGGCACGGCCAACAGCGTCATCTCTACCTGCGGCAGCCCTGTGAGCAACAGCGACGGCAAGCACAGCTTTGTATTCTACGGCTGCGAGAACCCGCTGTACGGCAACCAGTGGCGCTTTGAGTGCGACTGGAAGCTAATCGACGGCGTGCCCTACTACTGCGATGACCCCACAAAGTACCAGTGGAGCAGTGCTGACGACTACACCAAGCTGGACGGCCTGGTACTGCCCGGCGATGGTTGGGCAAAGAACCTCCAGGCGGATGAGCGGTTCCCGTGGCTGCAGATCGCAAAGGAAGTCGGCGGCAGCAGCGGAACCTATCTGGCAGACTACTTCTATATCGTCAAGAGCGGCACCCGCGTCGCGCTGCGTGGTGCGCGCTCCAGCAACGGGAATCAAGGCGGCGCCTTCGTCGTCGCCCTCAACCACGATGCCTCGTTGTCCTGGTTGTCCAGCTCGGCGGACCTTTCCATCCCCGGTTAAGCGGGGGCGCGGGGGCCTTGCTGCCCCGCAACTTTACGACACAGCAACAGGCCCGACAGGCTGCCTGCCGTATCGGGCAACTTAAACACGCTAATATGCACCGGTTCCGCGTGAAGCATGTGGACGGTGTGATAAGCTACAAGAAAATACGAAAGGTGATACAAGATGGTTAAAACCGAATGCAATGAGCAGCGCCCCCGCTTTGAGACCGAGCCCCTTGGCAACGGCCTGACGCTGGTGCGACTGTACGAGGATGAGCAGAAGATCACCCGCGAGGCTGTGTCCAACATGGACACGCCCTGGAGCGCCTACGGCTACACCACTTATGAGATGCGAACGCAGCTGCCCAGCGCCGCGCTGGAGACGGCCCCCGACCAGTGGGCCGAGATCATCAAGCAGGCCGACTACGATGCCGCAGCGGCCGTTGTGCGTGCGCAGCGGGACAAGCTGATCGCCGCCACGGACTGGACTGTGCTGGGCGATGCCAAGACGGTGAAGGCCGACTGGAAGACTTACCGGCAGGCGCTGCGGGATGTGCCGGAGCAGGCCGGCTTCCCCTACGCGGTGGTGTGGCCGACGCCGCCGGTGATGGACAATGATGAGGTGATACGATGAGACTATCTAATGGAGAGGTGCTGCTGCGCTGGCCACTGGATATTCATGTGCTGACGCAAGGGTGGTATTACAATGACGGCAGTTTGCACCAGGCCGTTGACCTGCGCACCCTGATTGACAACATGTATATCCGCCCGGTCTATGCCGCCGAGGACGGCACCGTGGATCAGACCCAGGACTGGGACGGACACACGCGGACGGGTATGCAAAGTTATGGCAACATGGTGCGTATCAGACATGCTGACTACAAAAGCAAGACCTTGCAGACACGGTACGCCCACCTGTCCAGCTATTTCGTCAAGTACGGCCAGAGGGTCAAAGAGGGCGAGATCATCGGCTATAGCGGCACTACCGGCAACGTGTTCGGCGCGCACCTGCACTTTGAGGTCATCCTGGGCGGAAAGCGCACCAACCCGCTGGTGTGGCTTGACAACGACTTCACCACGGCAAGCGGACAGGTGTTTACATACCGCCCCGGCGAGCACGCTGTACGGGAGCTGGAGCAGGCCGCCAGCGGCGCGCAGACGGCCCAGAACAGCACCGGCAAGCTGCAGGTCATCACGGTAGGGCCGGTCTCGCAGGGCGATGCAGACGCCGTCTTTGCTGTGTGCCAGAGCCGCGGCCTGACCGATGCCGGGCTGTATAAAAGCGAATGGGTCTGAGGTTGTGCCAATGGAGCAGATTATAATCGCGCTCATCACGGCCGGGCTGGGCTTGGTGGGCGTGATGATCACGAACTACTTCAACAACAAAAGCCTGAGCGACAAGGTCACCCACCAGCTGGAGGTTGCGCAGGCTGTAACGGACACCAAGATCGAGGAGCTGACGCGCGAGGTGCGGATGCACAACAATTTTGCCCAGAAGATTCCGGTGTTGGAGGAGAAAATGTCCGTTGCCAACCACCGCATTGAGGATTTGGAACGGCATGAAGAAAATGGAGGGAGAATCTAATGCAGGATTTTTGGAAGAACGTGGCCGCGCTCATCAAGGTGAAAACCATCGTCACCCTTGTGGTTGTTGCAGTTTTTGCAATTCTTGCGCTGCGGGGCGGCCTGCAGCCGGACACAGTGATGACGATCGTCACCATGGTGGTGGCGTTCTACTTCGGCACGCAGACCGAAGGGAAAAGCAACGGTAAATAAGTAAGCGGCAGGCTGCTCAATGTGGGCAGCCTGCCGCTTTTTTACGGTGATTTTTGGGGCAGATCACTACGAACTTTTTACGAACTTTTGGCCGATTACGAACCATTTACGAAGCATTATCTAACAGTATTCAACAGTATCTAACACTATCTGATAAATGAAAAACCGCGATACAGCAACCTTTGCAGGTTGTATCGCGGTTTTTACATTGGCGGAGTAAGAGAGATTTGAACTCTCGCGGCGGTTTCCCACCCTACGCCCTTAGCAGGGGCGCCTCTTCGACCTCTTGAGTATTACTCCACAAGTCAAAGTGAGTTTATATATTCACTTGTTATCACAAAATGGCGGAGAGGATGGGATTCGAACCCATGGTCCGCTCGCGCGGATCGCTGGTTTTCAAGACCAGTTCCATAAACCACTCGGACACCTCTCCACAGTGGCTGCCGCCAGAATGCAGGTATTATTATACAAAAAACGGAAGGGGTTGTCAACCCCTTCCTGCGATTTTCTTTTAAAAATTATTTGCGCAAAAATAACAGCACATTTTACAGTGCGCAGGGGGTGAAGCCGTCCTTGCCCAGTACTTGGACCTTGGTGTAGCCCAGCTCCTTCAGTTTGGCGGCAACAGCCTCAAAACCGAAGGTCAGCGCCTTGGTATCATGGGCGTCGGCGGTGATGACGACATTGCCGCTGAGCACCAGCCACTCCTTCAAAATCGCATCGGACGGGAAGAAATCCTTGCGGAAGCCGCGGTACACCGCAGAGGTGTTGACCTCCAGCACGCAGCGGTTGCGGGCGGCGGTCATCAGCGCGGCGTTGGCGGCGGCGGTGTAGCGGGGGTCGTTCTCATCAAAGAACTTGCCGTCACCGTTGATCTTCTTGATCAGGTCGAAGTGGCCCAAGATCGTGGGCTTCTTCTCGGCAACCTTGGCCACATTGGCAAAATAGGCCTCGACCACGGCCAGCGCATCGCCGTCAAAATCATCGTCAATGCAGGCGCGCAGATCCTCCTCGCGCCAGTCGATCTCATAATATTTGCCGGTCTTGGGGCCGCGGACATAGTGGGTGCTGCCGATCCAGTAGTCGTACTGGGTCGGGTCATCGTCGCTGTAAAGGTCCCACTCCAGACCGCACAGAATATCCATTTTGCCTGCATAGCGCTCCTTGAGCTTGGCAATCTGTGCCTTGTACAGGGCGGTACGGCTCTGGGTCATGCAATATTCAAGATCGTGGGGGGTGTGGCTGTGGCCGCTGAAGCCCAGCGTCTGCAGACCGGCCTTCCAAGCCGTGACTGCAACCTCCTCGGGGGTATTTTTGCCATCGCACAGTTTGGAATGAACGTGCACAGAGCTTTTCAGGTATTCGCCTGCCATGGTTACTGCATCCTTTCCTGCTTGACCTTATGGTCGATCACATGTCGTTTTTCCAGCTCTTTGGTGATGTCCTCCACAGAAATGCCCAGCTCGATCATCAGCACCATCACATGGTAGGCTAGGTCGCTGATCTCGTAGATGGTCTCCTCCCTGTCGCGTTTAGAGCCTGCGATAATGACCTCGGTGGATTCTTCACCGACCTTTTTAAGGATCTTTTCCAGCCCCTTGTCGAACAGATAGGTGGTATAGCTGCCCTCCTGCGGGTTGGTCTTGCGGCCCTCGATGAGTGCGTACAAGCCCTGCCAGGTGAACTGCTTCAGCTCATCGGAGACATAGACCGGGTTGAAGAAGCAGCTCTCGGTGCCGGTGTGGCAGGCAGGGCCGCTCTTGATGACATCAATGACGAGCGCATCCTTGTCGCAGTCGGCGGTGATGGAAACGACCCGCTGCACATTGCCGGAGGTCTCGCCCTTGCGCCAGATTTCGCGGCGGCTGCGGGACCAGAACACGGTGCGCCCCTCGGCAATCGTCAGGGCAAGCGTTTCGGCGTTCATGTAGGCAAGGGTCAGGACCTCCTTGGTGTAATGGTCCTGCACGATGGCGGGGATCAGGCCGTTGGCATCAAATTTGAGGGTCTTGGAATTTTCGGTGATTTCCATGGTGGACACTCCTAAAGTCATATAGTTTAGTGTACCTCTTTTTGTGGGTTTTGGCAAGAGGTAAAGTGTAGGTTTGCTATAGTTATGCAGTAGGGGCCGGGCATGCCCGGCCCGCGGCTTTCCCGCAAGAGGACGCTTTTGGGAATGTTGCGGGCCGCACATATGCGGCCCCTACCGGGTGGCTGCATGGCGAAGGGGCAATCACACCCGCATTTCTACACCGTTCGCCCGCAAATACAGCTTCAAATCGTTGATTTCTACCTGCTTCGTGTGGAAAATCGACGCGGCCAGCCCGGCATCCACAGCCGGGTGGTTGCGGAACAGCTCCAGAAAGTCCTCCCTTTTGCCGGCACCGCCGGAGGCGATGATGGGCACGGCGCAGCGGGCGGCCACGGCATCGAGCAGCTCAAGGTCAAAGCCGTTTTTCACGCCGTCCGTGTCAATGGAGTTTACGACCAGCTCCCCCGCGCCGTTTTTTACGCCCTGCTCGAGCCAGTCAAGGGCATCCATGCCGGTGTTCTCGCGCCCGCCCTTGGCGAACAGCATGAATCTGCCGTCCACCCGCTTGATGTCAGCGGAAAGCACAACACACTGGTTGCCGTATTTTTGGGCTGCAGCGGGGATCAGGCCCGGATTGCGGATGGCGCCGGAGTTGACGCTGACCTTGTCGGCACCGCATTTCAGCACCCGGTCAAAATCGTCCAGTGTGTTGATGCCGCCGCCGACGGTCAGCGGAATGAAAATCTGGCTTGCGACCTCACGCAGAATATCGGTGAAGAGTCCGCGCCCCTCAACACTGGCCGTAATATCGTAAAAAACAAGCTCATCTGCACCGGAAGCGTTGTAGTACCGCGCCATCTCGACCGGATCGGCCATATCCTGCAGCCCGGCAAAGTTGACACCCTTGACAACACGCCCGTTTTTTACATCCAGACAAGGAATAATGCGTTTGGTAATCATGCGTTCACTCCCCCTCGTACAGCCGCACAGCCTTGGCCAGATCGATGGCTCCGGTATAAATGGACTTGCCCAGAATAGCGGCGTGGCAGTGCATGGCCTGCAGCTCGGCCAGCTCAGCCATGGCGGCAATGCCGCCGCTGGCGGTGACCTCCAGCCCGGGAATTGTCAAAAGCTCACGATACAGGTCGAGATTTGTTCCCTGCAGTGTGCCATCCCGAGAAATATCGGTGGCAATGACGGCTTTCACGCCTGCCTCTGCGCAGCGGCGGCAGAATGCCACACCCGGCTCGGGGGTGACCTCCTTCCAGCCGTTGACAGCCACAAGGCCGTCCCGCATATCAACGCCGACCGCGATCTGTGCGCCGTACTTTTGGGCCATTTCCCGGGTAAAAGCGAAATCCTTGACGGCAATCGTGCCGAGGATGCAGCGGTCCACGCCCAGATCAAGATAGCGGCGGATGCGCGCCTCGTCACGGATGCCGCCGCCGACCTCGATCTTCAAGCTGCCGAGCTTGGCGATGGCGGCGATGGTCTGCAGGTTTGCGGTGGTATCGTCCTTAGCGCCGTCCAGATCTACAACATGCAGATATTTCGCACCTGCGTCAATAAATTCCTGCGCCTGCGCCACGGGGTCGGCGTTGTAGACGGTCATTTTTTCGTAATCACCCTGATAGAGCCGCACGGCCTGACCGCCGCGCAGATCAATGGCGGGGTATAATTTCATCGTGATCTCCTCCGTTTGTCGTTACAGTTCGGCAAAGGCCTTCAGCAGGCGCAGGCCGGTGTCCCCCGACTTTTCGGGGTGGAACTGGGTGCCGTACACCAGCCCCTGCCGCACCACGCCGGTCACGGGGATGCTGTAGTCACTGGTTGCCAGTGTCGATGCAGCGCAGTTTTTGGCGTAATAGCTGTGTACATAATAGACATACTCGCCGCTTTGGATATACTTGAACAGCGGGTCGGCCTCGCGCCCGGGCACAATGTCCAGAGCGTTCCAGCCGATGTGGGGCACCTTGAGCGCAGGGTCGCGCAGATCATCCGCCAGCGGGCAGACCGCACCGGGGATAAGCCCAAGACCGCGGTGTGCGCCGTACTCATAGCTTTCTTCAAACAGAAGCTGCATACCCAGACAGATGCCGAGCAGCGGCTTTTTTTGCGTTTCTTCGCGCAAAACGGGTACGAGGCCGGTGGCCTCCAGCTTGGCCATTGCATCGGCAAAGGCCCCGACACCGGGCAGCAGGATATGATCTGCCGCCCGCAGGTCCGCCGCATCGCGGGTCACGCGGACCTCCGCGCCCAGACTTTTGACGCTGGACGAAAGGCTGAACAGATTCCCCACGCCGTAGTCAACGATTGCGATCATAATACTTCCCCCTCTGTATATATTACCCCTCTAAAATCTCATCCAACGCGGTGAGGAACCGCTGCATCTGGTCGGGGGTGCCGATTGTGATGCGCAGGTAGCCGGAGATGCGCGGGGCGTTGAAATGGCGGATCAGGATGCCGCGGTCGCGGAGTTTTTCAAAAATTTCCCGGCAGGGCATCCGGTCGGTTGCGGCAAACAGGAAGTTTGTGGACGAGTCGAACACGGTGAAACCGCGCCTGCGCAGCTCGGCGGTGGTGCGAGTGCGCTCGGCGATGACTTTTGCCGTTACATCGGCGAAATAAGCCTCGTCGGAGATGGCGGCCACACCGGCGGCTTGGGTCATCGAATTGACATTGTAGGGGCTGTAGCTGAATTTGACGCGGTTCATGTCGGCAATCAGCTCCGGCCGCGCGATGCAGAAGCCCAGCCGCGCACCCGCGAGATTGTGGGTCTTGGAAAAGGTGTGGGTGATGACAAGGTTGTCATATTTGTCCAAAAGCGGCAGGCAGGACGCGCCGGCCGGCGCGAACTCGACATAGGTTTCGTCGACGATCACAATGTTATCTGGGTTTGTTTTCAGCACTTCCTCAATGGCCGCGACCGGGGCCAGCAGGCTGGTCGGGGCGTTGGGGTTGGCGATGACGATCGTTTCATGCAGACCGCAGTATTTGGTAAGGTCGATGGTCAGATCGTCCTCCAGCGGGAGAATGTGCTGCGGAATATGTAAAAGGTCACACAGTACCGTGTAAAAGCTGTAGGTCACATCGGCAAAGGCCAGCGGTGTGTTCTCATCGCAGAAGGCCCGCAGCGCCAGCAGCAGGTTTTCATCGCTGCCGTTGCCGCAGAGGATGTTCTCCGGCCTGACGCCCCAATGCCTGGCAATGGCGGCGTTCAGGTCGCCGTTGGTCAAATCGGAGTACAGCCGCAGCCCCGGCACCGCCGCCGCCACCGCCGCTGCCACGCCGGGAGCGGGCGGGTACGGGTTTTCGTTGGCGTTGAGCTTGACGATGTCAGCGATTTTGAGTTGTTCGCCGGGGGTATATGGCTCCAGCGACGCGAGGGTTTTGGTAAAATAACGGCTCATGGGTGTTTCTCCCCTTCCGGAATATAAAACCGGTCAAGATGCCATTTGGCGGGGCTTTCGTCGATGTAGCGCCAGATGGTGTCATAGTCGAGTTGGTCACGGATGATGTGGTCGTAATACCCGCGCTGCCACAGTTGTGTGTCTGCTGCGCGGTTTGTCATGCGCTTGAGCGTGGAAACAAATGCCGGAATGGATTGATTGGCACGCACGGTTGTAGGGGGCGGCGTCCTCGACGCCCCGGTCGGGCTTTGCGTGACTGCAACAATCAAATGGATATGATTCGGCATGACCACAAATTTTTCAATTTGCAAACCCGGGTAAAAATTTTCCATGGCTTCAATTTGAGCTATAACAATTTTACCGTGCGGCGACGGCAGCGTGCGCGGGGCGTCGAGGACGCCGCCCCCTACGACACGGCCGAAAACTTTTGCTTTATCTCGGGAACAAATCGTGATGAAATACGCGCCGACTGTGCCATAGTCAAATTGCGGCAAACGGTTGGATTTTCGCTTCGGTAAACTCATGCCTCAAACCGTATCGTTACACTCTTGGCGTGGGCGTGCAGCCCCTCGTGCTCGGCAAAATCGGCGATGCGTCCCTGCACCTCGCTCAAAGCCTCGCGGGTGTAGTAGATAAAGCTCGACTTCTTGACGAAATCGTCCACGCCCAGAGGGCTGGAAAAACGCGCTGTGCCGCTGGTGGGCAGCGTGTGGTTCGGGCCGGCAAAATAGTCTCCCAGCGCCTCGGGTACATTCTTGCCAAGGAAGATGCTGCCGGCGTTCTGCACCGAGTTCAGCACGGCAAACGGGTCGTCCACGCAGATCTCCAGATGCTCGGGGGCGATGATGTTCACGGCCTCGATGGCCTTGCGCATGTCATCGGTCACGATGATCTTGCCGTTGGTGTCCACGCTTGCGCGGGCGATGGCAGCGCGGGGCAGCTGCGGGATCTGTACCTCCAGCTCGGCCTGCACGGCCTTGGCCAGATCCCAGCTGTCGGTGACAAGCACGGGGCTGGCCAGCTTGTCATGCTCGGCCTGACTCAGAAGATCGGCGGCCACCCATGCGGGGTTGCAGCTGCCGTCCGCCAGAACAAGAATTTCGGACGGTCCTGCGATCATATCAATGCCGACCTTGCCGAAAACCTTGCGCTTGGCGGTGGCAACGTAGATATTGCCGGGGCCGACGATCTTGTCCACGGCGGGTACACTTTCGGTGCCGTAGGCAAGGGCTGCCACGGCCTGTGCGCCGCCCGTCTTGAAAATTAAATCAATGCCCGCAATGACCGCCGCCGCCAGAATGGCGGGGTTTACCTTGCCGTCCCGCCCTGCGGGGGTCGTCATGACGATTTGTTTGACGCCCGCGACCTTGGCCGGGATGACATCCATCAAAACGGTCGAGGGGTAGGCAGCCGTGCCGCCCGGCACATAGACACCGGCGCGCTGGATGGGGGTGTACTTCTGCCCCAGCACGATGCCGGGCTTGTCGTTGACTATGAAATTTTTGTGCAGCTGCTGCTCATGGAAGCGGCGGATATTCCCGGCGGCCATCTTCAGGGTCGTGATAAACTCCGGGTCTGTCTTTTCCAGCTCGGCAAACGCCTCATCGATCTCGGCCTGGCTGACCCGCACATCGGTCAATTCGGCGTGGTCAAATTTGGCGGCGTATTCGATCAGGGCGGCATCGCCGCGGGCGCGCACATCGGCGATGATGGCGTCAACGGTGGCCTCCACATCGGCTTCGGCGCGGATGTCGCGGTTGAGGATCTCCTCAGGGCGTACCTCATCAAAATCATACAGACGGATCATCTTGCAAGGGCCTCCTTCATCTTGTTCAGCAGCTCGGTCAGCTGGGCGTATTTGAATTTATAGCTCGCCTTGTTGGCGATGAACCGGGCCGAGATCGGCATAAATTCCTCGATAACGGTCAGGTCGTTCTCTTTCAGGGTCGTGCCGGTCTCCACAATGTCAACGATCACATCGGATAGCCCCAGAATCGGGGCCAGCTCGATCGAGCCGTTCAGCTTGATAATATCAATGTCACGGCCGCGGCGCGCATAGTGGCTGCGGGCGATGTTGACAAACTTTGTGGCCACGCGCAGCGCGCGGCTTTCGTCATCGGCAAAGGTGGCGGGACCGGCCACGCACATGCGGCAGCGGCCCATGCCGGTATCCAGCAGCTCATAGACATCCGCGCCCGACTCGGTCAGGATGTCCTTGCCCACAATGCCGATGTCCGCTGCGCCGTGCTCGACATAAATGGCAACATCACTCGGCTTGACGAGGAAATACCGCACGCAGGCATCGGGGTTTTCCACCACCAGCCTGCGGGTGTCGTTGTAATCCTCGGTGGCGCTGTAGCCCGCGCCCGCCAGCAGCTTGTAGGCCTTGTCGCCAAGGCGGCCCTTCGGCAGGGCGATGTTCAGCCATGTTTTTTCGCCGCCCTGCTGCTGTACGGGGGGCAGCGGTGCGGCCAGGCGCTCCAGCTCGTCCAGATAAATGGCAAAGCCGATGGCGTTGGCCCCCGGCGTGAACCGCTGCATCAGGTAATCGTAGCGGCCGCCCTTCAGCACGGCGCGGGGAATGCCCGCCACATAGCCGGTAAAGACAAGGCCGTTGTAATACTCCATCTCATCGGCCATGCTCAGATCCAGCTGGGTGCCGCGCCCAGCCTCGCCCAGAGCGTTCTGCAGCGCCTGCAGCTCATCGAGGGCGGCGCGCTGGGCCTCGCACCGGCAGGCGGCGCGCGCGGCGGTCAGCGTAGCGCCCATGGGGCCGTGCAGTGCCAGCAGTCCGGTCAGGGCATCGGCAGCGGACGCATCCAGCCCGGCATCCAGCGCGGCGGTGCGCAGCTCATGGGCGTTTTTGGCACGCAGGAAATCAAGGATTTTGCCTCGTGCTTCGGCGGGCACCGCCAGCGCATCCAGCAGCGCGGTCAGATAGCCCATGTGGCTGATTTCCAGCACGGTGGGAACTTCCAGCGCGGCAAGGCTTTGCAGCGCCAGCCGCACAACGGCGGCCTGTTCATCGGCGTCCACGGCACCCATGCTCTCAAGCCCCATCTGGTGGATGGTCTGGAAGGTGTGGCTCTCCCGGCTGGGGCGGCAGACCTCCTCATTATAATAAAAGCGCTTGCACTCCCCGGCGGCGGGCTGCGCCGTCTTGGCGATGGACAGCGTAACATCGGGCTTGATGGCGCGCAGCTTGCCGTCCAGATCGGTGAAGGTGATGACCTGCGAGTCCGGCAGGAAGCGCTGATACTCCTGATACAGCGCGTATTCCTCAAACCGGGAGGCGCGGTATTTGCGGTAGCCGGCCTGCTCATACAGGGCGCGCAGACGGAAGGTCGCCTGCTCAGCGGGGGTAAAGCTCTTGAGTTCGATCTCCATAACATTCCTACCTCTCTGATCCGATACAGATTCTATTATACTTTACTGCACTAAAGTTGTAAAGTGCTTTTGTAGTAAAATCACGGACATTTGTGCGCGAAAAGCCATAGGCGCGGTGTAGGGGTCGGGTATGCCCGGCCCGGAGGTTTCCCATAAAAGGCCGTATGCGGGAAGGCCGCGGGCCGCACATGTGCGGCCCCTACAGGGCGGTGAAAACCGTAGGGGCGGATTCCATATCCGCCCGCGGGGCGTCGGGGACGCCGCCCCCTACAGCTGCGGGAGGAGCGTGCCCGCCCGCACGGTAACGCAAAATACAAAAAGGCGCACCTTTGCCATAAAACAAAGATGCGCCTTGTGCGTTTGGTATATCAGCCCTTGCAGCCCTGCTCCTCCCAGTCGCCTGCCACAGCGGGGTCAACGATCTGGGTGGGGTCGATCTTGCCGTCCGCCGTGCGGGGGGCCTCCGTGTGGCCAAGCTCGACCGGGTTCACATTGGGGGTGTCGTAGTCGGCAGCCTTCGGGGCGGGGGTCTTTTCAACTTCCGCGGGTTCCTCGGGCTGTGCCGTTTCGGCAGGAACGGCAGGTTCCTCAGGTGCGGCAGCGGGGGCAGGTTCAGCCACAGCAGACGCATCCTCGTCGGCGGGCTCGGCGGACTCGGTCTCAGGCTCGACCTCGTCCTCCGGGCCCACAATATGCTCATACTCCTCGCCGTGCTCACGGTTTTTCAGGACATAAGCGGCAGCGCCCAAGGCAGCGGCACCCACGGCCAGACCGGCCAGTTTTTTCAGTAAAGACATGGTCAAAACCTCTTTTCGAGTGAAATTCATTTGTTTGCGGTTAGTATACCACAGCTTATTTCAAATTACAAGTGCTGTTTCCTACAACTGCGGTGTGAAAATGTGGATGGTTTTCATACAATGTACAACTTGCCGAATGTTGACGCGCGTGGTATGATGGTACACGAATTTTGGGTAAAAGAGGGTTATTGCGTGAAGTATATTTTCCAGTTTGCCCGCATCACGGCGTTCTGCCTGGCGGGCGAGGTACTGGCAGTGGTGCTGCCGCTGCCGATTCCGGCCAGTGTGTACGGCCTTTTGCTGATGGTCGCTGCGCTCAAAACCGGGCTGCTCAAGCTGGAGCAGGTGCGGGAGACGGGTCTGTTTTTGACCGGCATCTTCCCGCTGCTGTTCGTCCCGGCGGCGGCCGGCGTCATGGAGCTGGGCAGCCAGCTTATCAACCTGCTGCTGCCCGCCGTGCTGGCCATCGTGCCGGTCACGGCGCTGGTCATGGCAGTCACCGGCATGGTGGCGCAGAAATGCGCAGGCGGAAAGGAGCATAAAAATGGCTGAGTTTTTGCAGCAGTGCGGCAGCTGGGGCGTGCTGGCCACGCTGGCAGCCTATGCCGCTGGCGTCTGGGTCAACCGCAAGACGGGCAAGGCCCTGTTCAATCCCCTGCTGATGGGCAGTATCTTCGTCATCGTGTTTTTGAGCTGCTTCGGCGTGCCCTACGCCGATTACAAGGCCAGCGCCCAGCCTGTAAGCTGGCTGTTGATGCCAGCCACAGTCAGTCTGGCCATCCCCCTGTATGAAAAGTGGGAGCTGCTGGAGAAGAATCTGGCCGCCATCTTTGCATCGATCGCGGCGGGCGTGCTGACGAGTCTGGGCAGCGTGCTGGCCATGGCGTGGGTGCTGCGGCTTGAGCGCGCCCATGCCGTGAGCTTTCTGCCCAAGTCGGTCACGACAGCCATCGGCATGGATGTGGCCGAAACGCTGGGCGGCACAGCCGCGCTGGCAGGGGCGGTCATCATCCTGACAGGCATCGTCGGCAGCCTGCTGGGCGAGACGGTGTGCAAGGTCTGCCATATTACAGACCCGCTGGCCAAGGGGCTGGCACTGGGTACCTCGGCCCACGCCATCGGCACGAGCAAGGCCCTGCAGATGGGCGAGATCGAGGGCGCGATGAGCGGGCTGGCGATTGCCGTGGCGGGTATCATGACCGCGCTTCTGGCACCGGTGGCGGCGAACTTCCTGCCGTGAAAGGCGTATTCGGCAGCACGGCGTGCTCAAAAATAGCCCCCATCATGATGCACATCCGCGCTTTCCAGCCCCATGGAGACGCCCAGCGCCTCATCCACGCGGCGCATGTCATCGGGCGGGATGCAGCCGGCGCGCTCGCGCAGGCGGCGCTTGTCTAGCGTGCGGATCTGCTCGGTCAGGATGATGCTGTCCTTTGCCAGACCGCAGCGGTCGGCCCGCACATTGATGTGGGTGGGCAGACGGTTTTTGTCCTGACGGCTTGTGATGGCGGCTGCAATGACGGTGGGGCTGTGCCGGTTGCCGATCTCATTCTGTATGATAAGTACCGGCCGTATGCCCCCCTGCTCCGATCCCACGACAGGGCTCAGGTCGGCGTAAAAAACCTCTCCGCGGTGTACTTCCATAGAAAAGACCTCCCTTTGCTTGTTACTGAAAGTATAAGCAGAGGGAGGTCTTTTTAATCATCGGCTGTGATTTTTGCGGCGAGTGCATCGCCTTTTTCACAGAGGGTGCGGAACAGCCTTGTTTTTTCGAGCGGGCGCATGACAAGCGCGGTGCGGGCAGCATCCACCGCCGCACAGCCGAGGAATACAGCCGCCACCGCAAACAGCGTGTAGCTGACCGAGCCGTGGTGCGCCTGCGCCTGCAAGATCCCATTCCAGAGGAAGCCCCGGAACGCGGGGATCTGGTGCAGAATGTAGACGCCGAGCGTTGTGCCGGACAGGGCGTTGATCCACCGGACAGAGCCTAAGGACAGCCCCTTGAACAGATAAAACAGCGCCAGTGCGGCCAGCAGGTTGGGCAGTGCGCCCAGCGCGGTGCGGTAGTAGGCAATGTACTGAAACGCTTTGCCGTCAGTCAGGCCGCGCATTTCAAGCACTGCGCGCACAGCGGTGTTGACGAGCGGCAGACCCAGCCCGAGGAGCAGCGCAGCGCAGCGGCGCTGCAGAAGCCGCGTCAGACGGTTGTCCGGATAGCGGCGCAGATAGGCGATGAGCAGATACTCATACAAAAACATCCAGGCGGTATCGCCGGTAAGGCCGTTCTCCGCGAACAGCTTCATCGTGCGCTGAAGGACGGCTGCGAACTCCTGCCGGGTGATAGCGGCGCCGGGGTTCAGCTTTTTGTCCGAGCCGGTCATGATGCCGTTTTCGTAGCAGAACGCCA
>OGPC01001394.1_pt1 | contig 15810 bp, 15 predicted proteins | sample 1552911 | NCBI WGS metagenome assembly OGPC01 (sample SAMEA2580248, study PRJEB22360) | human gut metagenome | biome: human gut; feature: human-associated habitat; material: faeces | place: Denmark | collected 2008/2010 | reverse complement strand
ATTTCTTTTCGTTCTTGTACCAGTCGATCAGTGGGGCAGTCTGTGAATGATATACGTGCAGACGTTTTTTGATTGTCTCTTCGTTATCATCAGCACGACCGGAATCCTTACCACGTTTAATCAGACGTACCATCAGTTCTTCTTCCGGAACATCCAGGTCAACCATTACAGAAACATCCTGTCCTCTTTCTGCCAACATTTTCTTTAATGCTTCAGCTTGTGCAATTGTTCTTGGGAAACCGTCGAAAATTACACCTTTGCTATCTTTGAAGCTGTCGAATACGCTTGCCAGAATATCAATCATTAATTCATCAGGAATCAATTGACCTTGGTCGATGTAACCTTTAGCAGTTTTACCCAGTTCTGTGCCATTCTTGATTTCAGCACGCAATACATCTCCTGTTGAGATGTGATTGATTCCATACTTTTCTACAATACGTTCGCTCTGTGTTCCTTTTCCTGAACCCGGAGCACCGAAAATTACGATGTTCAACATTTTGTTATTTACAATTTAACGATTTACTATTTACCATTTAAACTGGTACCTATTTAATATTAACTGTTTAATCTACTACTGTATAAATATCGGGATAGTTGCGTCCGAAACCATCATAATCCAGTCCGTAACCTACAATAAAGTCGTTCGGGATTTCCATTGCTACGTATTCGATGTTCAGATTGACCTTGAGTTTTTCAGGCTTCACTAGCAGAGAAGCAATATGGATTGCTTCAGGGTTGCGTGTACCCAGTGTATCCAACAGGCGTTGCATGGTTAGCCCGGTATCCACAATATCTTCCACAATAACTACTGTACGTCCGGCAATGTCTTCATTCAGTCCGATCACTTCCTTAATCACTCCCGAGGAAGTCACTCCCTGATAAGAAGCCAGTTTCACAAACGAAATCTCGCAAGGGATGGTGATGTGCTTCAACAAGTCGGCAGTAAACATAAATGAACCGTTCAACACACTAAGGAAGAGCGGATTCTTACCTGCCAAGTCGCGGTTGATTTCGTTCGCTACGCGAATCACTTCTTTCTGAATATCCTGTTCCTTAATAGAAACAGTGAACTGTTTGTCTTTTATCTGAATGGTATCCATAACCGGTAATTTTAAAAATAACCTTGCAAAAATACGATTTTTTATTCTACCCCGTGCATCATCTTCTGTAATTTCTTCGAGAGAAGGAACAGAATCAATGAAGCAACACCGGACATGACAACGAATACCATAAAGAAATCGTACATGGTAGCAATCTGATAACCAAAGATTGATTTCACTTTTCCGGCTTCCGGATAAAGTCCGCTCAACATGCCTGCAAATTTATTGGCTGTGGCAGTAGACAGATACCAGATTCCCATCATCAAAGAGGCGAAACGTAGCGGACTCAACTTATTTACCATTGAAAGTCCGATAGGTGACAAGGCAATTTCACCCATTGTATGAATAAAGTAAAGTCCTGTCAGCCAAATCATGCTTACCTTCACTCCGGGGATAGCATCTTTCACTCCGAAACAGATGAAAAGATAACCTAAAGAAAGAAGTAGCAAGCCAATCGCTTGTTTGGTAGGAGAAGCAGGTTCCATCTTTCGTTTGTTGAGGAAACTCCACACACCCGGCATTATATATGCCAGGACAACAACAAACAGAGGATTGAAGGATTGAAACCACGAAGCCGGCATTTCCCAACCTAAAATATCACGATTGGTCTGTTCGGAGGCAAAGAGAGTTAAAGAGGCCCCTGCCTGTTCGTAAGCCGCCCAGAAGAAAATGACAAAGAAAGCTACTATATAGATAACGAAAATACGACTACGTTCGATCTTGGTTAATGAACCATCCAATAGGATGAGGACAGGGAAAACAATGCAGGCAGTAAAAATACCGATGCTCACCCAGTCACCCTCAAAAGCGTAATTAAAGAAGGCAATTAAAGCAACTGTAAGAATAGTGATTACAAGGGTATTACGCAACTTGGTACGCTTATCCATCTTCGGGTGTGAGATATGCTCGGCTTTATCCTCTTTCTTTTCACGTTTGGCATCGGGGATAATACCGATTGGTTCTCCGGAAGGAGAGAAAAGATATTTATTCTTTTGAGTTTCAAAAAGTACAACAGTGAACAGTGTCATGATTCCGGCTGCAAGAAATCCCCATTTAAAATCGTGCGGGTCACCGGTATCGCCCAGATAGCCACAAATCAGAGGGGCGGCAAAAGAACCTACATTCACTCCCATATAGAAGATGGTATATGCAGCATCCAGCCGTCTGTCTCCCGGTTCGTAGAGTTGACCTACGAGAGAAGAAACGGTAGGTTTGAAACAACCATTTCCCAAGATCAGGAATCCGAGTCCGCCATACATCATCCAGTGAGCAAGTTCCGTATTATCTAAAGTAGAGGCACTCATAAACATCAGGAATTGTCCGACTGCCATCATCATTGCTCCCCAAAACACAGAGCGACGGATTCCCCAATATTTATCGGCAATGTATCCGCCAATCAAAGGAGTTAAATAGACTAACCCGGTATAGCTACCGTAAATGGATGCTGCCGCTTCTTTGTCAAACAATAATGCCTGCGTCAGGAAAAGAATAAAGATCGCGCGCATACCGTAGTAACTGAAACGTTCTGCCGTGCTTGTCGCGAAAATCAGATAAAGGCCTTTCGGATGCCCTTTCAATGCACTCATGAATTTATGTGTTTAGTAGTTTATGGGGTGCAAAGGTACGAAAAATAGATTAAATGCTTCAAAAAAAGAAAGTTCTTATCAAACGGGAATATAGGGGGAATAATAAAAATGGGCATAAAAAATCCTACTGATCCACTTCATTATTTTTTTAGCTGTGTAAATAACAAAGTGGAGATCCATCTTACATGCAGGTTACTTACCACTTTAGCCAAAAGTAAATTCGACATTTTCGACACTGGCGAAAAGCATTCCTTCCCTCTTCCTCAAAAAGACCTTGCTTTCTCTAGCCAGCCAACCAATAGCAAGAGCTACGTCTTCGAACGTCAAATTTAATTCACGGCACAAATCAAACATGGAGAGTTCACCTTTTTCATTTAAGATGCGCCATACTTTTCCGGCATTCAAGCCAATCTTTGTCTTTTCCATCATGCAAACTTTAAAAGATTAAACAATCTATTATTTATAATCTTATTCATTGTGAGCATAGGAAAATGATGCAATACACATCACCTACCCCAAAGATAATATTTTTATTGGAAACCGCAAATAATCAAACACTTAAATAGTTCAAAAGCGGATATTTCTCTAATCGGACAGATTATGCCCGATGCATTTACAGATTATGCCTAATCTATTCATAACAAAGTTACTCTCTATTAATGATAAACTTACTAATGACTCGTTGAAAAGTTCCCTTTCACTAACCCAAATCTATAAATGCAAGTTGCATTTATAAAAACAAAGCTTTCGTTTATATAAATGAAAGCTTCATTTATATAATCAAAGGTTTCAATTATAGTTTTCTTCCTATACTCAAAAACTTTGCAACCCATAGAAAAGAACTTTACTATGGGTCAAGAACAACTTATTTCCCTATTCCCTGCAGCTCATCTCCTTATAATTAATAAGTTTTCTTCCCACAACAAACGGGAAAAGTCAGAAGAATCATGTACATTTGTAATCCGAAAACTAAAAGAACATCGCAATGAAAATATTTCCAAGCAGCAGTATCAAGAAATTGGACGCTTATACTATTGAGAACGAACCTATTGCATCAATCGACCTGATGGAACGTGCAGCAACCGCATTAACTAAAGCCATCACAGACAGATGGAATACGGAAACACCGGTCACCATCTTTGCCGGACCGGGAAATAATGGCGGAGACGCTCTTGCCGTAGCCCGCATGATGGCTGAAAAAGGCTATAAGATCGAAGTATATCTCTTCAACCCAAAGGGAGAACTTTCGCCCGACTGCCAGACCAATAAAGAACTGGTAGAAATGATGGAAGAAGTGACATTCCACGAAATTAGTACCCAATTCGTTCCTCCTGTCCTGACGCCCGATCATCTGGTTATTGATGGATTGTTCGGTTCCGGCCTGAACAAGCCGTTGAGCGGAGGATTCGCTGCCGTAGTGAAATACATCAATTCTTCCCCTGCCATGGTAGTAGCCATTGACATTCCTTCCGGACTGATGGGAGAAGAAAACACATTCAACGTAAAAACCAATATTATCCGTGCCGACGTTACCTTCAGTCTGCAACTGCCGAAGCTGGCCTTTCTGTTCGCTGAAAACACTGAATTTGTAGGAGAATGGGAATTATTGGATATCCAATTGAGCGAGGACGGCATTGAAGAGACGGAAACAAACTACGAGATGTTGGAAATAGAGGATATCCGTTCACTCATCAAACCACGTAAACAGTTTGCCCACAAGGGAAACTTTGGTCATGCACTATTAATAGCCGGTTCAAAAGGAATGGCAGGAGCTTCCGCTCTCGCTGCCCGTGCCTGCCTCCGTTCGGGAGTAGGACTGCTGACCGTTCATGCACCAATGTGTAACAACGACATCTTGCAGACCTCCATACCCGAAGCAATCGTAGAAACCGACATCAACGAAACCTGTTTTGCCGTACCTACCGACACGGACGACTATCAAGCAGTCGGCATCGGCCCGGGACTGGGACGAAACGAGGAAACGGAAGCTGCCTTATTGGAACAACTGGAACACTGCCAGACTCCTGTTGTAGTAGATGCCGACGCTCTTAATATTCTCGCCAACCACCGTCATGCCCTTACCCATCTGCCGAAGGGTTCCATCCTCACCCCGCATCCGAAAGAACTGGAACGTCTGACCGGCAAATGCCAGGACTCTTACGAACGTCTGATGAAGGCTTGCGAACTGGCCCGTGCCGCCCATGTCCACATTATTTTAAAAGGAGCCTACTCCGCCATCATCACCCCCGAAGGTAAATGTTTCTTCAATCCGACCGGAAATCCCGGAATGGCAACCGGAGGTAGTGGTGACGTATTGACCGGAGTAATCCTGGCACTGCTTGCCCAAGGTTATCCAACCGAAGAAGCTGCTAAAATCGGCACTTACATTCACGGATTGGCGGGCGATGTTGCTCAAAAGAAGCAGGGAATGATCGGAATGATCGCAAGCGATATTATCACCTGTCTGCCGACAGCATGGCGACTTGTAAGCGAATAAAAGTTAAGAACTTACAGTTTTTTCAATAACTTCATTAACTTTGTTTTCAAAACCAGTTAAAAAGAACCGAATATGAAAAAGTTGATTATAGCAGCAGGACTACTTATGACAACGTCCGCCTATGCACAAACCGAAGTACTGACAGGGGTTACCCGAGGAAAAGACTATGGAGTGGTTTACAGTCTTCCCAAAACCCAAATAGAACTTGAAATAAAAGCCAACAAAGTCAACTATACTCCGGGAGAATTCAGCAAATATGCTGATCGTTACCTGCGACTGACCAACGTCTCCGCCGACCCTGAAGAGTACTGGGAACTGACTAGCGTAAAAGTGAAATCCGTAGGTGTACCCAACAGCGAAACTACTTACTTCGTAAAATTGAAGGATAAAACAGTAGCACCACTCATGGAACTGACAGAGGACGGCATCGTGAAAACCATCAATGTGCCTTACAGCAAAAGCAGTTCAGACAAGAAAACAGCTCCTGCTCCCACTGTCCTCTCAAAAATAGCGAATCCCCGCGAATTCCTGACCGAAGAAATTCTGATGGCCAGCTCTACCGCGAAGATGGCTGAACTGGTGGCTAAAGAGATCTATAACATCCGCGAAAGCAAGAATGCCTTATTGCGTGGACAAGCTGACAATATGCCTTCAGACGGAGCACAGCTTAAAATTATGCTTGATAATCTGAATGCACAGGAAGAAGCAATGACGCAAATGTTCTCCGGCACTCGTGATAAGGAAGAGAAGACATTCACCGTCCGTCTTACTCCGGACAAGGAATTTAACAACGAAGTTGCTTTCCGCTTCTCCAAGAAACTGGGTGTAGTTGCCAACAACGATCTGGCAGGAACTCCGTTTTATATCAGCTTGAAAGACCTGAAATCTGTCAAGATTCCACAGGAAGACGGTAAGAAGAAGAAAGATTTGGATGGAATCGCCTACAACGTGCCCGGACAAGCAATGGTTACATTGACCGACGGTAAAAAGAAACTTTACGAAGGTGAACTTCCTATTACTCAATTCGGTGTGATAGAATATCTGGCTCCGGTTTTGTTCAACAAGAATTCTACCATCAAAGTTTATTTTGATCCGAATACGGGAGGATTGCTCAAAGTGGACAGAGAAGAAGGGAAATAGAAAAACGAGAAAGTGAACTTCTAAAAAACAAAGAATATGGTTGGTGAAGGACATGCATTCGACATGATACGCCGAATAAAAGAGGGACGGGAAGCTTCCCGCCTACGTCGTGAACGTGCTAACGACAAGTTGAAGCATTTAAACCGTGCAAACGAACCTTATCCACTACCCAATACCACTCCCGAAGAAATGGAACGTATCATCCACGACTCGGAGAAAAAGAAAGAAAAGGACAGCAATTATTTCGTTTGGGGGACGCTTATTATCATGGGAGTCCTCATTGCAACTGCTGTCATATTCTGGGCTATTTTCCTTAATTAGATAATTTATTAGATGATAGGTGATAAATGATAGATAGGAGATGCTTCCTAAATGATAAGGGATATTCAGTAAATAAGAAATATAAGTAACTAAAGATATTCTCAAAATACTAAAAAGGCAACTACATCATTACGAATCAGTTGCCTTTTTTCATATCTTTAAACGGGATATTTGATAAACCTCCTTAGGAGGCTGCACTATCATATAACTAGCTATTATGCCGTATAGTAACTATCATTTATCACCTATCATCTGATTAAGTCAATTAATAAAAAGTTTTATAAACCCATCTTTTTGCATTTGAGAAAGATAAGCCGATACACGAGACTCGTATCCCGCTTCATTTTGAAAATGATCTGCGAGTTCTTCTATGATTTCACGAACAGTACGTTTTCCATCTATCAGTTCCCATACAGCCGTACCGTGTTCTTCCAATTTCACATGAAGTTCTTTCGACATTCCTTTTGGCACAAGGAAGCGTTGCATCCACGGATATTTAAAACGGGGAAAGGAGAGCACAATCGTCTCCCCTTCCCTTTCTGCTGTAATATGTTCACTGCGACAGGGAATGACCTCTAACAGGTTGATTTTCTCTTTGGCAGCCATACTTCTTATTTTTTATTTCAGAGTATTCATACTGATACCCTTTTGTTTACACCTTGATACAAAATTCCTTTGTTACTTTAGGTATTGAATTTCCCAGTTACTTTTGGATATTCGCCTCTTCCAGACCGTATCCCTTCTTCTTGTTCTCTGCCTTCAACATCAAAGCCACAATCAGAGCAAGTACACCAAAGAGAGCAAAAATAGTCATCGGCAATGTGTAATCATAAGTCTGTGCACCGTCTACCACCGGACCTTTGCAATAAGTATTCAATACCCATCCGATTAACAAAGGAACACCCATCAGTCCCCAGTTCTGTACCCAGAAAATCAAAGCGTAAGCAGTACCCAGCTGTTTTTCCGGAATAATCTTCGGAACAGAAGGCCACATAGCCGAAGGCACCAATGAGAAAGCAAATCCCAATATAATCATTATAATAGTAGCAAACCACCATATATTCAGTATAGGTAGGGCAAACATGGTATGTACAAAAATTAGCATCAATGATCCGATCACCATCAATGTGGCTCCTTTACCGATACGGTCATATAACGAACCGAACAACGGAGTCAGGATAATTGCACCAATCGGCAACAATCCGGGAATCGTTCCCGCCAGTTTAGGATCTACATTATATTTCTGCACCATCAAGTCGGCAGCATATTTGATAAAGGGGAATACGGCCGAGTAGAACAATACGCATAGTAATGCGATCAACCAGAATCCTTTATTTGTGATGATATACACAATGTCTTTCATACGGAACGGTTCTTCCGGTTCCAAGCCTTCTGCATCCAAAGAAGCATCCAATTTCTTATCGTAGAAAGTATAAAGGAAGAAAGCAATGGTACCTACACACAGCATAATCAGACAAAACAGAATAGGAGCAGGAATATTGGTATGGAATGCACCACCCTCGTCCGTATATCCGAAGAAGTCTGCCAAAGGAACTGTCAACACCATCGCCAGAGTTGTTCCAATACGTGCCGTAGCCATTTCAAGTCCCATAGCCAATGCCATTTCCTTGCCCTTGAACCATTTCACTATAATCTTGGAAACAGTGATACCGGCAATCTCCACACCTACACCAAAGATAGCATATCCCAATGCAGCCAACGTCACCTGTGTTTTGAATCCGAAGAGCATGGCACCTTCCGGAAAAGTAGTAGAAATCGCATAGTATTTCAATCCACAACCAAACACCATCAATAAGCAAGCTCCCATTCCGGTGAAACGAACTCCCATTTTGTCCAAAATGATACCACCGAAGATCAGCATCAACAAGAATACGTTAAACCAACCGTAAGCGCTTGTGAAGAATCCATAATCAAGACTATCCCATAATAGTTCTTTCTCAAGCATGGGTTTTAGAGGAGACATTACGTCGGTGAGGAAATAGCCGCATAGCATAGTAAATGCGACCAATGCTAGAACACTCCATCGGAGTACGGCGGAGTCATTCAATTTCTGTTTCAAATGTTCTGTCATTGTTATATTTAAAAAAGTAGTTAATAATCTTATACAGCCAACAAAGGTAGTTAAATCTCGTTTGTTTCTATCACAAAGAGATTGTTTTTACAAGAAAAAGTTAAGTGCGGATTACACTGACCACTCGGAACATTGAAAATCCGTGTAATCTGCGTAATCCGCACTTAAATATCAAAGAAATGCAGCATCCGTCTGCACCTTCCCTCAAATGGTTTTATCCCAAAGCCTTACCTGACGGCGGAGCAAATTACTCTGCTTTAGGAGCAGGAGTTTCAGCAGCCGGAGCCGGAGTTTCTGTAGCAGGTGCATTGGTAGCAGGAGCTTCAGTTTGCGGCGCAGCCGTACCTGCGGGTAAGTTATACGGGTTAGTCTGTTGTTCTTTCTGTGCCTGTTCCAACACTGCATCTTTAACAACTGCAGAACGAGGAACTACATAAGCAGTAGCAATGCTCATTACAACCATAAAGATGGCCAGGCCCCATGTTGCTTTTTCCAGAAAGTCTGTAGTCTTGCGTACGCCCATGATGGCGTTAGATGAAGAGAAACCAGAAGCAAGTCCGCCTCCTTTTGAGTTCTGAATCAGCACGATGAAACACATCAACAAGGCTGCAATAACCATTAAGATAACGAATAATAAGTACATTTTTAGTTATTTTGAATTAGCGTTAATAATCAATTTCTCCAAAAATCTGATTTGGTCTGCAAAGTAAGCATTTTTTTTTGGATATTTCAAGCTTAATTTTTTAATTATTTCAAGAGCTTTTGAATATCGTTGCTGTTTAACATAGATTTTTGCCAAAGTTTCCGTAAAACAGCTGTCATCTTCCTCTTCTTCCTTCATCGTTTCTTCTTCGGTAAGTTCGTCCGAAGAGGTTGGCGAAGATGGCATTTCTTCTCTTAAAGGTTTCATGCAGAGGGGAGAGTCGCTCTCGCTCTTTTCTATAAAGTCGTCAATCAGTTCGAAGCCTTTGAGTTTGGGCGTTTCTTCAGCCGGCTGTTCCGTGGCCGGAGTCTCCTCCAAAAGGAAAGAGGTGTAATCCATCGAATAGTCGAAACTGGTCCGGGCAGTCACCTCTTCGGGTACTGTGGACAAGAAAGCGTCGATCAATGCTAATGTGCGGTCTACGGACGGTTCGTCTTTCAGCACCTCCGTGAGAGGTACTCCCTTTTTCCGTGCCTGCACATCATAGCGGTCACCTTCAATCAACCGGAACAACTGCCGTCTGTCTGCAATGTAAAGAACCGCTTTTCGCAGTTCCCCACCGAAACTAATATCATGGAGAACATACAGGTTTTTCAAATACAGCAGACGGAGCGACTGAAAATACGGATACCTCGCAAGAAGATTGCGCAGTTCGTACAAAGTATCCCTATTCAGCATCTCGGGATGCTGTATCCATTGTTGAAAGTTAACAGAAGTCATTTATATTACCAGTTTGCTACAGTTGCATTAAAAATTTGGTCGGTGATCTCTTTAGACATTTCAGCAATCAATCCGTCCTGCACGGCAGTCAGCAACTGGGTAGAGTCGTAGGTACGGAAAGCAGAAAACTGTTGTTCAAAGTCTTCGGCATGATTAGTATTATTGACAAAGCGTACATTGACGGTGATAGTCAACTTTGTTTCCGAAGAGTAACCGTCAGCAGATACTGCCTGGTTATACTGATTATACCCTGTGATTTCTCCGTCAATCTGCAAGTCAGCATTCTGACTCGGCTTGAGCAGTTGCAGACGGGTTTGCCGGATAAAGATATCTTTCAGGTCTTCATTAAACTTAGTCGCCAACGGAGCATACACATACTCCGACTTGATCGGGAAGTCGGCTATCGAAATAGTCTTTACCTTATCATAATTGATAGACGATCCGTTAAACTTATAGGAAACAGTGCACGCAATGACTACCAACGGCAAGCCGAACAGTAGCAAAGGGCGTATTATTTTCTTAATCCAATTCATATTCTTTTATTTTTCTATAAAGTGTACGCTCGGAAATATTCAAGTCCTTAGCTGCACTTTTCCGCTTTCCGTGATGCCTTTCAAGTGCTTTGCGTATCATTTCTTTTTCCACTTCGTCCAGTGACAAAGGAGGTTCTTCTACATATTCTTCCGTGTCTTGTATGTCGTCATCATCCTTGCAAACCGCAGGCTGCATGGTATGAATGATCGCAGGTACCGAAGGCTGGTGTGTCGTCACTACCGGAGTAGTAACCACCGTTCCCACTTGTCCTACCTGCCCCACCTGTCCGGCACGTTCAGCCATCAGGTTGTGTACCATCTTCTTCAACTCCGCTACCTCCTGGCGCATATCGAACAGGACGGAATAAAGAATTTCCCGTTCACTTTCAAAGCCTTTACTTTCGCGTGTTCCCATCAGTGCGGGAAGACGTTGCATATTTTGTGCGGGAAGATAATTCTGCAAGATGGCGGCAGTGATCTCCCTGTTTGTTTCAATAATGGATATTTGCTCGGTGATGTTCTTCAACTGACGCACGTTACCGGGCCAGGGATAAGCCAACAATTCTTTCTTGGCATCCTCCGTCAGCTGAATAGCGGGCATCCGGTATTTCTCTGCAAAGTCTGCGGAAAACTTACGGAACAACAAAAGTACATCGTCACCACGTTCACGCAAAGGCGGTATTTGGATAGGCACCGTATTCAACCGGTAATATAAATCTTCACGGAAACGTCCTTCGGCAATTGCTTGTGTGAGATTGACATTGGTAGCTGCCACAATACGAACATCCGTCTTTTGCACCTTGGACGAACCTACTTTTATAAACTCGCCACTCTCCAACACACGGAGCAAACGCGCCTGGGTAGGCATCGGCAACTCCCCTACTTCATCAAGGAAAATAGTACCACCGTCGGCTTCGCCAAAGTACCCTTTCCGTTCGCCAATCGCACCGGTAAACGCACCCTTCTCATGCCCGAACAGTTCGGAATCAATCGTACCCTCCGGAATAGCACCACAGTTGACAGCAATATACTGTCCGTGCTTCCTCCGGCTATATTGATGAATAATCTGCGGAAAACTTTCTTTTCCGACACCACTTTCTCCGGTAATCAGCACAGACAAATCGGTAGGCGCTACCTGAATGGCAACATCTATGGCGCGCGACAATGCTTCAGTATTTCCAATAATACCGAAACGCTGTTTCACTTGTTGTATCTCTGCTCTCGTCATCACTCGTTTTTAATCTTCGTCTACTGTATCCAGTTTCAGTTTATCACTATCATCACGTTTCTCGTAATACTGTTTACGCAACGGATTGGCACGAGCCACTCTTTCCCGCTGACGATTACGGAACACGTCGATGGCAACATAAATTGCCTGACGGAAGGAATCTTCACAAGCCACTCCCTTGCCTGCAATATCATAAGCAGTGCCATGAGCCGGAGAAGTACGTACCACCGGCAGACCTGCCGTATAGTTCACTCCGTCTTCCATAGCCAATGCTTTGAACGGAGCCAGCCCCTGATCGTGATACATTGCCAGGATACCGTCAAAATGAGTATAATTGCCTGAACCCATAAAGCCATCGGCCGCATAAGGACCATAGCTAAGGATTCCTTTCTCTTCCATTTCTTTCATGGCAGGAATAATCACTTCCTGTTCTTCCATTCCCAACAAACCACCGTCTCCGGCGTGAGGGTTAAGAGAGAGTACCGCAATACGCGGAGCACCGATGCCGAAATCCTGTTTCAGACAACGATGGAATATCATCAGCTTCTCCTGAATCAGTTCTTTGGTAATCGTAGTGGCAATCTCTCTGACAGGGATATGCGTCGTAACCAAAGCTACCCGGAAGTCATTCTTCATCAAAATCATTAATGATTTATTGCCGTTACCCAAACGTTCTTCGATATATTCCGTATGTCCGGGAAATGAGAACTCTTCCGACTGAATCGTATGTTTGTTGATCGGAGCTGTCACGATGACATCGATCAAGCCTTCGCGATATTCTTCAATGGCACGTTCCAAGGCTCCCAGCGCAGCTTTACCCGCTTCGGGATCAGGTTTGGAAAATTCCACTTTCACCTCATCATCCGTGCAGTTCACCACACTCAAGCGGTTGTATCCCGCTTCGGTAGCAGAATTGACAATACTGAAATTCGTCTGTATGTCCAACGCTTTACGATGATAAGCCGCTACTTTTGGTGAACCGTAAATGATCGGAGTACATAGTTCCAACATTGTAGGGTCAGAAAATGTCTTCAGAATCACCTCATAGCCCACCCCGTTAATATCTCCCTGGGTGATACCTATTCTTATCTTGTTATCTTCCATGTTTTTATTTTTTAGTTTGTTCCGCTGCCGCCTTGGATACACCTCCCAATGGAATCTGATTCTGCTGAACCTCATTCGGAAGTTTCAGTGTATAAAGAGATGCTTCCATCTGGCGTACCAGGTTGCGTTTCATTTTATCAGGTGAATAAACAAATATTTCTGCTGTTATAATTCGTTGGTTTTTCTCGTCCAGACGAGTATGAGATACATACGGGCCACCCATAAAGTCGCCCTTCATACGCCACAGGCCACGTGCTTCCATTGTGTAGCTGTTCTGCACATTGATCGGACGGACATCGGTCAGCAAACTATCGGTCGACATATAAACGCCTTCCTTGAATCCGGGGATATTGGCTTTCATCACGGAGTCACGTTTGTGCACAAAATATTCTTTGGTAAACGTATCCTTGTCAGTGTACGGATAAGAGTACATCACAAAGTTACGGTCGGCACTACCTGTGTTGGTAGAAGCCCAAAAGAAATCATCCCCGGTCTTTGAATTTGCCAGTTCGGCATCCACCCAGATGTCGCATCCGAACAAACTGTCCACTTTCTGCGAAATGAAATTACTGTGCTTCCCTTCCAGAAACGTAATCTGACGGTTCATTTCCGCACGGGTAAAGAAGTCGACAATCGTCTTTTTGTTCTCTTCCACAAACTTCTCAAACTCTTCTTCGTTCGGAGCCTGGATAGTCAATATCATCTGCGGATTGGCATACACGTCCTTCGCATATTTGAACGAGGCTTTCGTATATATATCCTGTATATCTACAATAATAATGTTACGTATCAACTTCAGCGTAGAATCATAATCTTTCGGCGAAGTATACATAATCCGGAAAGAAGGTTCCGACTGCGGCAAACCGGGCATATCAGCATCGAGCGCATCATGTAAAGCCCTTCCGGCAGCACGATCCCAAACACCGTGATCTATTACAACCAGAAGCTCGTAGGCACGACCACTAGAGGTGTGATTTCCTTTCAGACCACAAGAAGCAACGACAAAGGCTACCAAAGCGATGCTTAAATAAAAAAAGTACTTTTTCATGATGTTCGGTTTTATATATTAACTCTCATTATTTTCTTCCTGTTTCGCTGTCGACAACATACCACAAGCTGCAAAAATATCTTCTCCTCTTGAAGAACGGATGGTGGTGAAAAGCCCGTGTGACGTCAGATAATCACGAAAACGGGTCATCGTATCCATGTCCGCTCCTTCGAGGTCTACCCCCGGTATGGCATGAAAACGAATCAGATTCACCCTGCAATCCAGCCCGCGAAGAAGTTTCAGCAACTCTTTGGCATAGACCTGCGAATCATTGAGCCCTTTAAAAACAATATATTCAAACGAAAGTCGACGTTGTTTACTAAAATCATAGTTTTTTAACAGTTCCACCATTTCGGTGATTGAAAACGCCTTTTCCGCCGGCATTAATTCAGCACGCTGAACGGTCAGCGGAGAGTGAAGGCTGATGGCAAGGTGGCAGTCGTTTTCTTCAATAAAACGCTGCAATCCTTTCCGTAGCCCGACTGTAGAAAGCGTGATACGCTTCGGACTCCATGCGTAACCGTAGGTAGCGGTCAGTAGTTCCAATGCCTTCAATACCTCATCCAGGTTATCGAGCGGCTCGCCCATTCCCATCATTACGACATTAGTCAGTTTGTCCCGTTCCGGCAGCGAATGAATCTGATTCATGATCTGGCTGGCGGTCAGGTTAGCGGTATACCCCTGTTTACCGGTCATACAGAACTTACAGTTCATCTTGCAACCTACTTGTGACGACACGCACAACGTTGCCCGGTCATCATCCGGTATATAAACCGACTCTACAAAATGGTTCTCACCCACTTTATAAAGATACTTCACCGTACCATCTACAGAGCGCATTTCATCTACCGGAGCTTCCGCTCCCACCTCATAGTTCTGCTTGAGCAACTCCCGGTGTTTCAATGACAAATTAGTCATATCATCAATCGAGGCTACCTTCTTTTCGTAAAGCCAGGATGCAATCTGCTTGGCAGCAAAGCCGGGCATACCCAGTCTTTTTGTCAATGATTGAAGCTCTACAAGAGTCATTCCTAAAAGGGGATATTTAGACATTCTTCTTTCTGTTGATAGTTTATATCTGCAAATGTAAGGAAATAAAGTCGATTTCCGTATAGCAGGAATGTAAAAGTTAACAAAAAAGGGAAGTATGCCTCCGTTATGATTCAACCACGCTGATATATTGAAGTAGCTTTTGCGCCATTTCAGAATCCTCGCCATTCTTTTTCACTTCATGACCGTACGCCTCACGGAAACAAGCCAGCGCCTCTTCCCGTTCATTACAAAAGCTGTGCAAAACCCCTAGGTTCTGACAAGCCAGAATCGTATCTTCTTCCTCCCATCCCAAATACTTCTTTCGCAGTTCAAGTTCTCTGAAGAAAGCCTCTTTCGCCATTGGATAATTCTCCAACTTCACATAAGCCTGTGCTTTGTAATAATATACCAGACAGGAAGCATTAGGGTCAGTATCATCGTGAAAATCCAAAGACGTTGCAATACGAATCACGTTATCATAGTCTTTATTCATGTAATACTGCTGCATTATATCACATCTCAATGCTTCATAGCGGACAGTCAGTTCCGCCAGACGCGGTTTTTCGCTGAAATACATTTCATGCAGAAGAGACTCACGGAAGAATAAAGTAGACGCCTGCTCATCGCCACGTTCATTCATCATCCGTTTGAATTCCCTGCATAGATAATACAACTGTTTATGACAAGCGACGATCTGTTTTTTGCT
>OGPC01001392.1_pt1 | contig 15815 bp, 10 predicted proteins | sample 1552911 | NCBI WGS metagenome assembly OGPC01 (sample SAMEA2580248, study PRJEB22360) | human gut metagenome | biome: human gut; feature: human-associated habitat; material: faeces | place: Denmark | collected 2008/2010 | reverse complement strand
CTGACAAATGGTAGCTTCTAAAATAGTTATCTCGCACATATCGTAGATGCTTGCAAGTGTCAAAAAGCAGTCCATTACTGCTTATATTTTTATTTTCCATGGCATCCTGTTCTGCTTTCGGATTAGTTGAACGCCAATTCCCACCCATATTTGTATCTGGATATCTGTATGAGCCATCCCAATTTTTGAATGCCGGCAGAATTTCAAAGAACATTCCATCTGAAAAATTGATCTTCACAACCTGTCCATCTGCTCTTACTTCACTTCTTGGATACGGAACAAGAATAGCCTGTCTAACTGCTTGCAGAAGACGAGATTGACCATTCCCATAAACAGAGTTGAACTGGTTGTAATATGATTCCGGCAAGGACATCAAAATATCAATATCACTTGTATCTATCGCAGTTCCCCTTCCATAGGAGCCAACATATATACTATTTTGTCTATCGCTTGTTATATTCCAAAACTCACGGTTCATTGCTGATGTTACAGTGCAATATCTTTTTGAAATAAGAGAACGGCTGTCAGCTGATATTACCTCTCCATTTCTTTGAACATACAAACTCAATGTGTTCATCCCCCATTTACTCATTTTTTCTCAAATGCGCCGGAAGCATCTTGTTTAATTCCTCCTGCGTAAAGAATTGCTCTTCATTTGTTTTGAGTGCAGCTTGGGCGGCAGCATAACTTTTCCCATCAGTTAAAGGTGCAGCACCGTAGATTTCCGAACTTTCATCCAACAGTTCATCTCTTTTGCGCACTATCTCTTCAATACTGATTTCGTCAAAATCTGTCAAAAGTGACAGATATTTTTCTCTTACCTTCCACAGCTTATTCGCAGTCTTAATATGATCGGTTTTTTCAGTGGAAATATCCTTATCCTTCAGATAGCTTGTTAGGGCAAGGAGTGCTGTCGAACATAGTCCACCAGCCCATAACAGTATCTGTTTATTTGAAATGAGCACTCCCAAGAAGCCACCTGTCGATATTGCTGATAGCCCAATCTGTCCCCATTTTATCCAAAAATTACGCTTACTCAACCGATCAGCCATCTTAAAATGACATGTATAGGTATATACAAGTTTCCCATATTCTTCTTGTATTTGAGAATATAGTTTTTTACGGTAATCCAACGAACTATTCTCCATTGGCGCATTTCCTCCGTACCTTTAGTATTACTCTACCCCCAACGCCTTAAACACCGCATCTTCCGCACTGCTGTAGAAAATCAGATTAAAACTGCCCACCAGCTCAGGCGGCACGGTGCCAAGGTCTGCTGCACTGGTAATCGGAAGCAACACTTTCTTTGCTCCGCTATCGAGGCACACCTGCAAACTATTGGCAAGCTCGTCCACTTTCAGAATCGTGCCGCTGATGCTGATTTCTCCCAGCACGGCAAGTGTACTGACTGTAGGCCGTCCAAGAGCGATGCTGCATAGTGCAATCAATGTAGGCAATGCCAGCTTTCCGGTCATGCCAATGCCCTGTAAATCCTGATAGTTGATGATGTAATCCCGCATCGTGGTGCTGATGCTACCACTGATTCGATTTCCGTTTGCTTTCAGGAAATTGAACGCCGTATTCGTGGATTCCTTGCAATCACGGTCGCTGCCAAGGCCAGTGCGCTCAAATTTTCCGTTGCCGGGCAGCATCTGGCTTTCAAGGCGGAATACGCCGATCATACCGGACTTGCCCTGACTTATGGTATATACCTGTCCCGGATTGCAGATGCCATCGGGGATGAGCTTTCCACCGCCCTGCTCTGGCACGGAAACAAATTTTTCTTCAAAGGTATCAAGGTCGATATAGCTGAAGTTCACATCATAGAACTCCATTCCACCCAGCTTTTTCAGCTGTTCCTTGACACGACGGCGCATTTCCAGCGCAAATACAAGAATTTCTTCAATCTGTTCCTTCGTGAACTCTCCATCGGGATAAAGCAATTTCACATAGCCGCCTACAATCTTGCGGACAGCAATCGTATCGCGCTGGTTCAGATTCTTTCCAAGGCGGAAATACTTATCCAACGCATCACCATACTGTTCTTTCCGCAGTTCTCGGATAAACTCTGCCAGATAATCCGTGATAAATCCGTAGTCGTTGGTAAAATGCTCCGGACGGAACTTCGGAATCTCCCAGCCTGGAATGTAGCAATGCAGACGGTCAAGAAAAGCGGTGTCCGTTCCCATCTCCGGCGGGAACGGATCAAACAGAGAAGAAGTCTTGAGCAACACATCCACGCTCTGATTGATGTTTCCTACAAAGACCATAGATGCCGATGCTGCCTTTTCCTCTTTGCCACGGGCAAAGGAGCCGGAAGCCATATAGTCCTTCATAATCTGAATGCCGTCTTTGTCCTTAAACTTAATTCCGGCAACCTCATCAAAGGCAACGCAGTCCCATAGGCCTACCAAACCTACGGTTTTGCGCCCCATATTGTAAAACAGATTTGCAACGGTCGTCTGACCACCGGATACCAGGATACTGTTCGGGCTGATTTCTTTATAGATATGGGACTTGCCTGTGCTGCGCGGCCCCAACTCACAGAGATTGAAGTTGTTCTCCACCAGCGGTAACATACGCGCAAGCAGCAGCCACTTTTCCCGATTGTTCAGCTGTTCCGGCTCATATCCGCAGGAACGCAGCATAACATCCATCCACTCTTCTTGTGTGAATGCCTTGCGTCCCTCTCGAACTTCTTCAATGTCGATATGGGGCATCTGAATCGGAGTCAGCTTATGGATGCTGATGGGAGAGATATCCTTCTGCTTTTTCTGTTTAGAGGAAATCGGCTGTCCATCTATATCCGTGATTCCAAAGCTGCTGTCTCCCTCAGACTCATATTCCAGCTGCACGATGCACCAGATACCGCCGCAAAGCAGCCGGTCATATTTTTCCGGATAATCATCCGTAATCGGCACATTGGTGAGACCAAGGTTAGAGAACTCTGCAAAAAAGCAATCCTTTTTGATGTCCAGATGTACTGTCACCATATCAATAATGGTATGACTCCCGTTCTTGCGCAGCTGGGAGAGAATTTTCTGAGCCTCATCCGGGCGGACAAAATTGTCTGCCAGAATGCGTTTCACATTCTGAACGCCCTGCTCAATGATTGTCTCATCGTCTGAACTACAATACTGACCCAGCAGGAACTCCAGCACATAGACCGGAACATTTGCTCCTTCTTTTATTTTCTTTGTCAGGTCTTTGCGGACGATCCGACCGTCAAAGTTGCTGCGCAGCTTCCGGCGCAGTTCTTCACGGGTATCGTCTGCCGCCATATCCATCATTTCCATACGGAATTCCTGCCTCCTCTATATCAGAATCCGAATCCAAAGTCATCTGCAAAGGCAATGTCCATGATGACAGGCTGCCTCCACTGCTCCAGACCGCTTTCTTCGTCATAAACCACAAGGTAATATTGCTTGTCCTTGTCGTATTTCTTATTCTTGAATGTGAACCGCATCCGGAAGATACGCTTCTGTGCATTTTCCTCGCGACTGTCCGCTACATAGCTGTTTTCGTTCGAGATTTTCTCATTGTCTTCCGAGAGGAAGAAAATGCGGTATTTTGCGGCTTTCACAGTATCGCTGACTGCATCCGACTGGATAAAGTCCATGGAAGTGATCAGGTTCGTGATCTTATGGACGATGCTGACCAGAGCAATCTCTGCATTCTTTGTTTCCATGTGACCACGTTCCATCTTAAACTCCAGCACCGGTACCAGCATTTCCTGCGGTGAGGAACCGCCATGCACATAGTTAGCACCACCTCCGGCCACCTTAAAGACATTGCTGCTGACAGGATAGGACACCACCTTGCTGTCCTCATTCCCCAGAACGCGTCCCATGCTCATATGGTCGATGCCGTCATCTTCCAGTGCCGCCTTGGACACAATAAATCTGCGATTAACAAATGCTTTTTCCACGCTTTTCCCAGAAATCTTGTCACTTTCTGTCAGCTTATCACGCTTGTAAATAAAGCCATGATCGGCAGTGACGATAAAATGATAGGTGTTGCCGCTGACGGAGATTCGATGAATCAAGTCCATGATTTCCTGAACGGCCTCCTCACACGCATTAAACACCTCATCCTCGGTATTTGCCTTGTCTCCACGCGCGTCAATCTGATTATGATATACATAGATAATCTGACGTTTTGTCAGCACATCTCGCAGCTCTGCCACTTTCAGATTTTTGATATCATCGAACTGTACACAGACACTATCCGGGTTATAGCTTTGCAGCACCTGCTGCCGACCTGCCAGATTATCGCAAAGGATACCATCTACCAGCACCTGGAAGTCATCCGTCATCTCCAGTGTTTTATGCGGTAAAAGTGCTGCCATACCGAGCCTTGTATAAGACGGCAGGACACTTAGTTGTACAGAAAGTTTTGCCGTGCATTTCGGGTCATCCTGCATTCGGGCAAACAATTCCTGTCCGACCTCGTAACGCATGGCATCCGAAATGATGACCACGGTGCGTTCCTTGGTATAGCGCAGGTTGGCATTGTAAAACTCCCGCTGCAACGGAATTGCCGAAAATGCGGCATCCTGCTGGATTCCAGCATTCCATGCTGGGAGCAGACAAGCCAGATATTCGTTCGTGTAGATATTTTCCACCAGCTCCCGAAGCGGCTCAAAGCTTTCCGTACTCTCCAGCTGGTCGTAATAATAGTAGAATTTCCGATACTGCTGATCCATATTGTAATCCGCAGCAAGATATCGGTCGATGATTGGCTTTAAGCCATCTGCGGCATGATAATCCGCTTCCTTCACCATGCTGTATGCACTGGAAAGCATCTGATAGGTTTTCCCGGTCTTTCTGCCAAAGTGCATTTTAGCCCGCTTTTCACAGAGTTCCGGAATGGTAAATCCGTTTACGATTGCACCGATATCTTCCGAAACAAGTCTGCTAATGAGCCACTTTACCAGCACCTGATCCACGGCAAGGAAAGTGTCGCACTCCACCAAATCGTCCACTCGCATTCCTGCAAATGCCGAAAGAACATTCAGCCCTTTGGCAACGTGCGCCGACAGAGCATCGTATTTGTCCCGGTACAGGACGCTGTTCATCAGGCTATCGAGAAATGCGATGATATTACCGGACTTGTAGGAGACAAAGCTCTTCCATGCTGCCGGAAGCTCTGCCTGCACATATCGACCAGTATAAGTAACGAACAACGTTACCAGCAGCCGTTCCAGACTCGGCTTTGTATCAGTGTATCCGAAATGCTGCTCACAGAGCTGCCAGAATGCAGACAGCAGATCGTATTTTTCAAACTCCTGCAAGAAAGCATTGTCCACCAGCTCGCCATCCGTCAACACGATGCGCACAACCTCTTCAAAAGAGCAGGTACGCGCCTTGCAGACTGCACTCAGCAGACCGACAAGAATATTTTCTTCATTGAAGTTTTCGATTTCCAGATCATAGAAGCGTTGGGTGCGCTCTTTGTTGGCGAAAAACTTGATGTGCTTCTCAATAACCGGCTTGTACTTTTCCTCAATACCGAGGTCAACCGACAGCAGGGAGGCACGGTCGGCAAAGAACCGTCTGGAATACAGCATTGTGTCTTCCAGATGGTTGTCCCTTACATCCGGCTTCGGAAACGGTGCATAAATCAGATAATTCGTGGTCTTATCCACACGCTCCAGAAAATACTTTGTATAGAACTGGTTATCCGGCTGGAGATGGTAGATCTTCGCATTCTGAAGCTCCACCGTCTCCATATCCTCGGCAAATTCTGCCTTGTCATCGTACCAGAAAACCAGTTTCCGGGTCTCCCCGGTAAATTCCGCATTCAGGCGGTCTATAATTTGTTTTAGGTTCAATTCTGCCATATCAATTTCCTTTACTTGATAGATTCCGCCCTTTGGGGAATATCATACAGGCAGTTACGCCTTGATCCGTTTATTGCCTGTGATGCTGCTAATATAATCGTCAATATCCTGCACGATGCAATGATCCCCCATTGTGTGCAGTGATTCAAAATATTTTGTGATATACCCATAGATGCCATACTCTTCAAAGGTCTTTGCCACATCCGCACCAGAAAGCCCTTTGAAATGACGGTACCGCTCCATGCAATAAATCAAGAAATTGGATTCTTTGCTCATCGCTTACGCCTCCTCTGGGTAATCATAGGAGCCTGTCAGAAGTTCATCTTGATACATGGTATACAGCGTCATCGGGCTGTAATGCCACAATTTTGATTTTTCATCCGAAAGCTCCTGATAGAGCTTGGACTGATAAAAGCGGGAAATCGCTTTTTCATCATCCACATTGCTGTTTTTTGTAATCTGTTCGATGATGGGCGGCACAATGATTGCAAGCATTGCGCTGAACTGATCTTCGTTCATACAAGCTCCCTCCCTTCAAAATGCAAGTATTGCAGGGACTTCTCAGTTGCAAACACCAGCTGGTTGAACAATTTCCGAATCTTGAGTGCCGCCAGTGTTTGTTCCTTATCCAACACTCCGGTCATATACAGAGTAATGGTGCGGTACACATCATCATTTGCCACAGCACCATAAATCAGGTCATGCTGCTTTCCCTGATAGGTTCCCTGACGGTTCTCGGCTACAAAATCCAGCCATGCTTCATCTGGGCTGTCAAAGCGCAGCAAACTGCACTCCTTGAAAGCCACTGCTTCCTCTACAGAATAAATATTCAGCGTAGCGGCTCCTGTTTTGCGGCGGTCAGTGACTTTTTGAGCGAAGTTCACTGCCTGATCGCGGTTGGTGGTGGTATAAAATCCAAAACCGAAGTCCAGATAGCGATTTTGCCGGATAAGTTTCGGCTGTTCTACGATAACATTGCTTCCGTGGTACAAAATCATTGCAAACGCCTCCTGTTCCTCTTATTTCTTTTCTTTCACCATGATGTTCTTGCTGTCCGCCAGCACCTCATAGAACTTGCCGTCCTGGGCGGTCTGGAGCTTACGGTAATTGACCTTTACGCCGTCATCAAGATCAAGCTCGATACGGGAAAGTGCCAGATGGCTGATCTTCTCATCGTATTCCCGGCATTCCTTCAGCTGCTTGGCAAGTTTATCCTTACGTTTGGAGGCTGCTGCCACCTCGCGGGCATTCTCGCTGTGATCCATCATATCCTGCATTCGGTTGATCTCGGACTCATACACTCGCTGCATCTTGTGCAGGTAGTCGATACGCAGGTTGCCGATGGTATCCGGCGTGTAGCGGTGCAGATAAACCAGTGCCTTGAAGCCGTTCTGCTTGCCGCTGTCAAACAACCAGTAGATCGGACGCTTGCCGGAACCGGTGACAGAGTATGTCTGGCAATGATCCTTGAAGAAGTCGTTCAGGAAGTAGTTGCGGATAATCTCTCGGCTGGTGCTGCCCTTATTGCCGAGAGCTTTTGCGATATAATCGAGGTTTGCTTCCAGCGTATCAGCACCGTAAACCGCTTTCAGCCATGCACACAGGCGCGATACGATATCATCGTCCAGATATTCTTCATCGGTGATGGGGATAACATTGTCAGCATCCGGGAAGAACATTTCATCCACCACAATACCCTCATTGCGGTATGCGCGTTCCAACTCTTCAGCAGAAATCGTTTCAGGGCGTTCGTTCATCTTATCCACAAATGCCTGCAAGGAATACGGTTCTCCCGCAAAAAGCAAGCCATCCTTATAGGTAGAGTAACGGCCAAACATACAACCCACCGCATAGCTCAGCAGGCTCTTGATGTCCCGCTGCAAGTCAGCCTTGCGCACAGTAACATCTTTATCTTCCACTTCCGGGGTCAGTTCGTCCTGCAAGCCGTAAATGTCGATAAAAATGCGATTCAGCTCTTCTTCATTGGCTTTCAACTTGTTAAAACGTTCATTGCATTGGCCTTGCCACAGCAAATAGCAAATCTCCAGCGGGCAGCTTGCCTCCGGCAGGTAGCCGTAGTAGTAGTCCATAGCAGCAGCCGTACTGGTAGCATCCCATAAACCTTTGCTCATGCTCACAAGGGGGTGGGTGGTAAAGTCCCAAGAAGTTTCAAAGGAATTCCAGTCTTTGCGTGACAAATCAACGCACTCCTGACCAATGCAATCAGTTAAATCGACTTTTGCAATCATCGCTGGCAAGCTATTATAATTCACCAACTTAAAGTGAAGCGTTGGATTCAGCAATTGTGCCAAAGTGTTTACTAATTTACAATTCAAAAATGTCAGAAGACTGGTAGAACTAACATTTTTAGGGAACACAACGTTAACTGACGCATCAAAGATGCACCCATTCGGAAAATACCTGAACGAAAGTCCCTTTGTCGTTATATCCGTCCAGCATAAATGCTCCTTAAAATAAAGCGGCTCATTACTAATTTTCCAACTCAAGTTATCTCCAAGTTCCGGATAAACTTTTCTCGTATTTTCTTTTATTTCATTTCCATCGTTTTCCCAATTTACAACATACTCTTGATTTCCATACCACTTTCTGTATTCACCACCCTTATTATAGGGAACCCACTTTACTTTATTTTCAACTATTTCCTTTGCTGACACTGCATTATATTTGCTCGTTTTCTGTGAAACTTCAAACCACACTCGAAGGAAGCGCTCATTATCGCCCGTGCGCATTCCGACGCAAGCCTTGGATTGTGTGCTTATTGAGTCTTTCTCAAACAGATCTAATAATTTTTTGCTAATCCAATAAGCTATAGGTTTACCCGGAATCTTTTTTAATTTATCTTGATTTACCACATAGTGATTTTCTCTGGCAAGGAACATATCTTCTTTTCCCTGCTGAGAAGTAGGCTCAATCAGACGGCAATACGTACCCTTATAACCCTCTACATGGTTTGCACAACGCACAAAAGCGGTGGTCTGCACCACCTCGCCACCAATTTCCTCAAAGGCTCTTGCTCCCAGATGCGCCATGTTGACGGTTTCTGTCAGCATCATCTTTTCACGCAGCTTTTCAAAGCTGGACAGGAACATCCAAGCGTGCTGTGTAATCATTGCCTGAAAACCGTTGTTTACAGTCATCTGACGGCAGCGTTCAATAAACACAGCAAACAGGTCAGCTTTGCTGTCCGGGTAATTCTTCTTGACAAAGTTGTTGACATTTGCACTCAGGTTGCCGGTTCCGGCATAGGGTGGATTCGTGCAAGTAACCCAATACTTCCGCGCCATGGTCTCGCCAATGTCAATGAGCCGATTTAGCTGCTCGGCGGTATCTTCCACGCCCACGCTGTCCATGCTAATCTGCCCAGCGGTATCCTCTGCTGCCACAAACCGACGCAGCAAATCCCAGTTATAGCTCTCCACATTCAGGATAGAGCCGTATTCCTTGGCATCGGTCAGGGTGTCCAGCAGACCTTCCAGCTGCATCTTTGCAGCATTCTTCTCGATATCGTCCATCCCTGCGCCGAAATATTTCAGGTGCGCACGGTTGATGCTGTTGCTCTCCTGAATGGCATAGACATGGCAGGTATTCTCACCGTTAAGGATACGGCGATTGTACTGCCGTGCTTTCATCATCACGGCAAAATACGCCAACTGATAGGCACGGTCATCAATGTCCAAACCGTAAATGTTGTGCTCCAGAATGCTCTTTGCAGCATCACGCTGGCTGTAACCGGCACTCTCATAAATCTGCATCAGTACATCAAAGGCGTATACCAGGATATGGCCGGACCCCATGCAGGGGTCGATGAGCTTGATATCTTCCGGATTCAGGGCAGCGTACTCTTTGCGAATTTCCGCCAGCTTCGCCTGTACCTCCGGCTCCTGCTGTGCCTCTTCCAGATAGTATTTCCAGTTTTCTTTCAGGCCGCAGTCCGGGTGTCCTTCCACCCACAGACGGCCAAGGCTGTTTTCCACCATGTATCGGACGATCCAGTCCGGGGTGAACAGCTGAGTCACGGCAGGAATTTCCTCTTTGGTGATCTTACCGTTCTTTGCAAAGGCAGCCGCTTTCGGTTCAGTGTTGTAATACTGGTACAGCCAGCCGATGATCTCCACCTGACCGCCGCGCTCGATGTTGAAGTCATCCTCTGGGATATCGTGGATCAGATGATAGACCACGCCATCCTGGTCAATAACGGACAGGCTGAGCAGCAGCTCGGTGTAGTTCTTTGTCTTTTCAAACAGAGCCGGCAGAATCTCGTTCAGGGCATTGCACTGTTTCAGGAACAGGATGCGGAACACCTCGTCCAGCTTGTTGTCCTGCTTCAGCTGGAAAATCTGAGTCTCTTCCTCCGCAGTGAAGGGCAGCTCTGCGTCAAACGGTGTTGTAACCAGATCCGGCTCCAACTTTCCGCTCTCGGAAGAAAGTACCCGGATATGAGAAGGCAGATAGTCATTGACCTCCATGAAACGGATGGCGATCAGGCGGTTGAACCATGTATAGGCAACCTCCTCGATCACATACTGATATGCGGTTTTGTAGTCGGTATCCTTTTCCTTCTGCTGGATGACCTCTATCAGCTTGTCACGCTGCCGCACGGCCTCGCCGGAAATCGAATACGGTTCTGCGGTGCCGATATCGAAGAACTGAGTGCCGCCGAAGCTCTGCGGCAGCGGCTTTGCAATGCCGTCCTCCGTAATACCGATCAGGCGGGCATCATAGCTGACATCTGCAATCAGCTTATTCCGCGCCCAGATCGCAAAATTCTTTATGGCTGTCTTGTTCATGGAGCCAATCCTCCTGTCATTTATAGTTCAATGTTGACGATTGTATCTTCGTCCATCTCTTTCAGCAGATTTTCACGCAATGCGGCAAGGTATTTATCAACGTCGTCCTTGCTCTCCAACCGCCACGATGCAGTCTTGGCAACCGTCTTGATGGAAACATTCTTCGTGGTGCGCACCTTATATACCGGCTGCGGTTCTGCGACCTTTTCTGCCGGTTTCACGGTCTCGCCGCGTTTTTTCGCCTCTTCTTCCTGACGCTTGCGCTCTGCCTCGGCCTTTGCCGCAGCTTCCTGCACAAGACGGATATCCTCTGCGTTCATCTCATTGAGCAGGCGCAGCTTCAGTGCTTCCGCCTTATCTGCATAGCTACGCAGAGTGGAGACATTGTTGCAGTGCTCCGCACCGTCCATGATCTCCTTAAACAGTTCCAGATAACGGTTGAACTTCGCATCCTTATAGGACTTGGTGTTCAGCACTTCAAAGACACGGTTCCGATCCTGATTGATGGAATCCTTGACCGGCTCTGCCTGCTCTTCCAGAATACGCATATAGCAGTTCATAAACTTCTCGCGCAGCTCCGGCAGCTTCGGAATCTCCTTGTAGGGCTTCGCCATCCGGACGATGGTGCGCATCTTAGCCACCACGTCTTCCAGTTCTGCATCCACGATGTAGGTCTTGCTGTCCTCGTAGATATTCAGCATATCCAGCGCACGAGTGAAAATGGTCAGCTGCTCACTGCCAAAGAAATCACGGATAGGCTCATAGTCTTCGCCAAAATCCATCAGATCATCCTGCTCGTCAAATACGGTCTTAAAGAATTCCAGCGGTGCCTGAATCTGCACCAGTGCGGAAAGCTGCTTCTTACCCTTTTCCAGAAGTTCTTTCCCAGGATAGGCGTAATTCTCATATTTGGGTTCCAGACGCTCAATCTCGGTGATCCGATTCTCGCAGTAGTGCTGGAAGTTCTTCATGATGGTATCTTCGTCATCGGCAGGCGGTGCCACCTTGAACAGCTCTTTCATCACGGTGCGGACGGCCTTTTTCTGGTTTTCCGGTACCCGCACGCGCACTTCCGTCAGCAGCTTATCCACGAACTGCTTCTTCGTGATGTAGCCGATGATTTCTTCTTCGGAACGGTTGTTCAGATTGACGCTCTCACCGTTGACCGTAAAAGACAGGTCTCCACGCTTAAAGAGCCGTGCCACCAGCCAATGGATATCGTCTTCTACAAAGCCATAGGGTGCTTTCATAAAGCGATCCTTGATGGTTTTCATAGAAGTCTTCATGTGCATCCGGGAGTTGCCCGCCACGAATTGCAGCACATCATCCAGCGCGTGGACATTGGATTCTCCGGTATCTCCCAGTGCCAGTGACAGCTGGTTGCTGGTCTTGAACATCTTCCGGATGTCTGCTTCACCCATCGCTGCGTCAATGTAAGACAGCTTGTGGTAAACCGTCTGCACCAATCTTCCGATTGCCTCGTTGATGCGGCTGGTTACTTCCTTGCCGGAAGTGTGCAGCACATCGCCATTGACATAAATGGTAGCCTCTTTCAGTGCTTCCGTCAGGTAAAGCTTGGCGTTACCGTTGCGTTCCCGCATCTCCACGCGCTTTGCTTCCTTAATGGTCTCATACTTGGCAAGCTGCACAGAAGTATTCTTGCGCAGGAACCGCTCAATTTTCAAGTATGCCCGCATTTCCGTCAGGAACGCATCATCATTCGGCAGAACCACAAGGACTTCCTTGCCCTGACCAGAGAGCAGGCGCAGCGTACCATCATCGGTGCCGCCCTCATACCACGGGGTCAACACACGGAGGCCGATATCGTAATTCTGGTTTGCCTTATAGGGGCGGTCATCCACTGTCTGATTGAAGGAGAACGCATACCGTCCACTGAAGCTTGGGTACTGATACTTCTTGCTGGAGAAAATGTCCTCATAGATCATCTCCGCAATCTTCGTGATGACCTCCGGCATCTCCACATTTTCTTTTTCGATTTCGTTGTTGATTTCCTGTTCCTCATCGGTCAGGAATACATAGATGGAGCCATTCTTCTGGATCAGCATCTGGCGCATCAGCACTTTCAGTGCATCTTCCACCTGTGCTTTCAGAGAGATACGATCATCGTCAATGCTGGTAATCATCAAGCTGACGATGTTGTCCACGTTGGCTTCGATCTCCAGAACATATTTAATCAGGAAAAGGGTCTTCAGCACATTGATGGCAAAGACATCTTTTTCCTTCTTTTCCGGGTTGATATAGCTGTTGTCATAAGCGCGGATAATCACGCTGCTGTGGCTGTGGTCGAGGAAGTTCTCCAATGCATCATAGAACCGATAGAACGGCACGATTGCCCCCATCTCATCGTCCATCAGCTGCATGGCAGACTCTTTGAACAGAGCCAGCATGGAACGTTCACCTTCGGACAGGTGCTTGCCGGATGCACCGTGGGTACGAATGCTGGTCAGCACACTGGCAAGCAAATTAAACTGGTATGGAACAAAAGGATAAACCTCAGCAAAATCTTCTGCGTTGGCGTACAGTTTTTTCTCCACACCGTCGTTGAAGACAATCAGATTTTTGATGATGGTTGCTTTCTGGTCATAGAGCAGACGCAGGCTCTGGGCTGCGGTCTCTGTCTTATCCAGAATACGCTTTTTGATAACAGCGTCCACATTGGCAGAGGACAAAGAAAGACGTGTATCGAAACGTCCTTGAATCTTGGAGAAGTCGTTACCCTTCACCTTGGTAATGGAGTCGATATCCTGCTGGCTCGTTACGATTACCCAAGCCTTGCCCATGCATTCCTTGCCCAGTTCTTCCGTCACTGTCTGAAGGTTCAGCATCAGTTTGGAATCATCACCAATGTACTGGCCAATCTCATCTACAAGGAAAACCACATGGTGGTTGTTACCTTTTTTATCAATATAGGACTTCACTCGCTTGGCAAAATCCTCAATGCTGATCTGGTAGCTCTCGGTTGCTTTCTCGCACCAGTTACGGGCAGCTGATTCGCTCATGAAATCCATGTCAGAAAGAACATCGACAACGGAATCCTGAATGAAATCGAAGTCCTGACGAGAGCTTTCCCACGGATCGCCATACTCTTCTTCAAACTTTTCCTTAAACTCTTCAAAACGACCTTCCTCGGAAAGTCTGCGCTCCAGGTCAGCAAGGTGCGGCATGGAACCGCAGAAGCCCTGCATTTCATTGAATACCTTCAGAAACACATTCACAATGGCATCTTTGTTTTCCTTGCCATTGGAATCGCTTTTGGAATCAATGTTGAAAAGAATCACATCTGATGGGGTGTTTGCTGCCAGCTGCATATCTGCCAGCACCATCTGATTGGTAATCTTCTGATCTTCGATAAAGTAGTCGATGGCATGTTTGTCTCCGACCTGTTTATTCTGAAGCAGATAGGACAGAATTTTCAGGAAATGAGATTTACCACTTCCAAAGAAGCCGGAAATCCAGACACCCATTTTCGGTGTAGTTCCCTGAATACCTTTTTTATATGCTGCAAAGAAATCCGCAAAATGACGCTGAAGCTCACGGGTCACAACATACTCTTCCAGCTCCTGCGCCACATTTGTCTCTTCACCCTGACCGACAATGATAACGCCCTGTATCTCACGGTCAATTTTCTTTCGGAACATGTCCTTGATCTGCATAACAGTTTCCTCCATCCATTACTTTACCAGTCGGAATGCCCGGTAATAGTTATCGTCTTTAATCTCATTGAACAGGATCAGCTCCTGTTCATTATAGGTTCCCGGAAAGAACATCACGACCGGGCAGCGCACAAACGCCTGGTGCAAGTTGTTAAGCACCTTGTGGGAGCGCAAAATCGGATAGCACTTGCCGATACCGGTCAGGAACACGACTGCATTCTCCGGCGTATGTTCTTTGATATATTGCACGATCAGGCTGTCATCGTCATTTACCTTCATGGAGTTGGTCACAGCCTTGACGATACGCTCGATCCCTCGCTTTTTTTCAAAGTCATAGCACTTTTTCATGAAGTTTTTCTTTTCCAAAAAGTCAATGATGATATCATACAGGTCAAAGACCACAAGCTCAAAATCATCATCGCCCCGGTCGTTCTTATTTTTCAGATACTCTACACGCTCCCGAACTTCCAGTTCCTTTTCCGGTGGATAATCAAACACCCAATAGTTGACCTCATTTGCGCGGCCTGTTCCTTTTCGGAAAGACGGCTTATGGATTGCAAGCTCCATCTCATCCAGTCTTTGGCTTAAATCCATTTCATCTTACCCCCGTCAGTGTTTTTACCATGATGCCAAGATCATGGTCATAAAGCCAATGCTCAAATGCAATATCAAGAATTGGCTTCAGTATTTTTCTTGTGCTGTTTGCCCGGTTGCTTTCTAAAAGCCCAGCTTCATAAAGCTGCGTTTTATAGCAGGAGCCGAGGCGGTGCAGCGTATAGTCTTGAAGAGAAGCCACTTTCTCACTCTGTTCCTGCTTATTTTTGAAGAATATCCGGATATCTGCATCCGTCAGCTCGTCGGAACCAAGAATCATTTTTCCGCATCCGGCCATCATCTCACGCATGTACTGATGAATAACGGCAATATGTGGAGGAACAAAAATACCGCCATACTTTTTACATGCAGAAAGTCCAAATACATGATCATCCTCATTGATGGTTCCGCCAACTGCGCACAGAGAATTGTGACAGTTGGTCAAAACATAGGGCAGGGGAAACTTTTCCATGCCGGATGCCTTTGCCGTCTGAATAATTCCCACAAAGGTAATATCATGGGATGTCATTGCATCAAATTTTACCTTCAGGTTTTCCATATTTCCGGAAGTGTTATGAGCCTCCAGAATTGAGTATGCCATTGTCCCTTTTCTTGCTTCCTCTTTATCTGCCTTTTTTCCAGTCAGAGCCGCAACCTTTTCTGCCTCCTTCTCTGAAACCAAATGAGTTCCATGAACCAGATAAGCGCCGCCTTCATACAGTTTTACCATTTCTATCTCTCCTTTTTCCAGGAACTGTTCTCTTTGTTCTGACCTCAGTATGCATCATTTTCATCTATTAGTCAAATACTATATTAATAATAAGACCTATAGCAAAATACTATAGGTCTTATTATCTGAACGATTGATCACACTCTGGTCACATTTCTGCACCGCAG
>OGPC01001389.1_pt1 | contig 15850 bp, 12 predicted proteins | sample 1552911 | NCBI WGS metagenome assembly OGPC01 (sample SAMEA2580248, study PRJEB22360) | human gut metagenome | biome: human gut; feature: human-associated habitat; material: faeces | place: Denmark | collected 2008/2010 | reverse complement strand
GGAATTGAAATCCTTTTTGTGGTTGAGCATAAAACCAGAGATGGCATAAATCATCAGTATGCCGGCAAAAAAAAAGGAGAGGTCACGATGAAGTAACCTGCTCCATTTACGGATGATATCAGAATATGATTTTTGTGACATAATTTATTCGACAATTTCGTATGTATCTCCTTCAATGTAATAGAAAGACAGGTAATTTTTGCCTTCTTTGGCTTGACGGTCGGCGATCCTTTGCCGGAAATTGGTGATCCGTTCTTCGATGCTGTTGGCAGGCGCTTCTCCCCTTGCTTTTTGTTCGGATGCACATCCTTGCTCTGTCGTACCGTGTTTCTCCGCAGTCTGGGCTTTCACCTGGGCTTCCCATTCGGTCAGATAGGCTTCATCGATTCGCTGTTCGACTAATTTTCCTGTTATCCGGACCAGATTGTTTACGGTTTCGGGTTTGAAACTGCCGATTTTCGTGCCGGCCTCTACACGGATGGTTTTGGTGTCGTCGCTACCCATCAGGAAGATTTTCTTTGCTCCATGTTTGCAGGTGTGTGTGCAGACGCCTTCAATGGTCACTTCTTGTCCTGCAAGGCTTTCGGCATTGGCAAGGAGAGAATCGATTTCCAAGGCGGAAGATGCAGACTGTTCTGTAGTCGCTTCTGATGCGCTTTTCTGTTGTTTGTTACCACATGAAGTTCCGATAAAAGTCATTGCCACGATGGCAATTGCGATTGTTAGCTTTTTTGTTTTCATTGTTCTTGCTTCGTTTTTATATAGTTTGTAATCTGTTTATCGTTTGTTTATAGCTTATCATAGTTCGCCTTACGGGTGAGGAGTCTTAACCTTACTTGGGACTTTGAGTTTCATGCCGGGAAACTGTTGTTTCCTCACCGAGAAACTGTTGTTTCCCCGTAGGGGAACTAAAGGTTTCCCGGTGCGAAACAAATGTTAGCCCTTTAGTTGCCGGCTTGATCCCTTACGCAACGAACTTGCATACCGGCTTTAATGCTGACATAAGATAATGATAATCTGCCTTCCGGATACTTGGTTGCATTGATTGTACTCATTAATCCAAAGAACTGTATATTGGTAAGTACTCCGCTAGTGCTATTGTATATAGGTTTGTAGGCAGTCGAAGTCATATAATAATTCATTGCCGGTTTTCCATGCCATGCAACTTGAATATTGGCATCATCCGCTATTGCAGTTTTTTGATAACTGCCGACACCAGTAAGACTTGTTGCCATACGAACACCAGAGAATTGGTAATTGAATCCTGCATCATTCAGTGATGATATTTTGGCACCATCATAAGCAGCATCATAAAAAAGAGCTTTATCACCATCAGCCGGCACTTTGCCATCGACATCATTTGTAGTCTTTCCTACCAGATTAAAGTACTCCAGACGTGTCGGTATGTGCCATCCTTTCGGACAGATTCCTTGTGCGCCTTCAAAGGAGGTCAGATTACTATCAGTAATTTCCTTACCGCCCAGTGCAGCTTGGAAATCATATAGATAACCTAATTCTTTTATGTCACTTTCTTTGGTTGTAGCTACGGTTGCACCGTCGGCTGTGATTTCATACGGATACCAAACATGGCTATCAGCAGTTGGGTCGGTGGACGGTGTCAGGCCTTTCGGTAAGTAAATAAGTGGTTCAGCCATCCATGTCGTACCGTTTGAGAGAGTTACAGTCCTATATTTCACATTGTCATACAGGAAATAGTTCTGATCGAGATGTTCCTCGAAAGAAATCTCATTATCAGCTCCGATTTCGCCCTCATCTGTCCAATTTTCAATGTCACCACTAAGTTTGACTTCTATATCGTCAGGTAACACGCGAATGTTCACACTGTATTGTCCTCCTTGTGCCAAAGTGGTAGATGTGAGCTTCTGTGACAAGGTCTTGCCGTCGGATGTTGCTACTTCAAGCGTCAAGGCTACTGTTTGGGGAACGATAATAGCGCGGTATGTCTCATTCGCTTTAACGGCTTGTGCAACAATGCTTGTAGCAGAGGCGTTTGCATCAGCAGTCACTGTGAGAGCACTCAAATCAAGAGTTGCAGTCGGGATAGAACCTTTCAATGCAATGGACGAGATGTTAGCTTCTACTTCCTTTGTTACATTAATTACTAATTTAGTAAACATGTGTTTGAAGTTCATGCTTATAACGTTGGTAGTCGGAAGTACATCCGATTTCTTTGCTGCCATAAAATCTGACGCTCCATATCCACTAGTCTGATCGGTTTCTACAGTAAATGAAGCCGGAGTATTGCCCTCTTTATAGGGATAATAGGCTACTATTTGCGATTTGTCATTTCCTTCCGGGTACCAGAGCAAATCACCTGCAAATATTCCGTCACTATATGTCATCTGTTTATTCTCTGCATATACGAAGTCACCGTTTTGGGTGATTGTAACACCGATTTTATCTCCGGTCTCAAAGTTAACTTCCGTAGCACGTGTAATAATAGGAGAGATAGTAATGCGACTGTTTGCAGGAGTCGTAGCTTCGTTCTCCTCTTGTTGGCAAGATACCAAAAGTGCTGCTGCAAAGATAAATGTCAAACTCTTTTTCATTGCTTAATAATTTAGTTTATATATATTCATTGTTCTCAAAAAGTATATCCTAATTTGATAGTCTCGTTCCAACGGTTCGAACCATCTATATATTGCAGGTTGAAACCGTGCGTATAACTACCCTGTACTTCCGCATAAATTCCATAGTTGAAATGATAGCGCAATCCGAGATGAAATGTTGCTTGTGGGGTAGTTGCATATTCATTTTTCAGATTGTAATAATCAGTCAGCCGATAAGGCGGATCACCCGGTTCCGTATCTGTTGCCGTAGTCCTGTTTTTCTCGGTAAAGTTTCCTATGGCAAAGGAGGCAGCCGCTTTCAGGTCGAGTTTCCCCAGATGAAATACGCTGGAGATATAAGTCTGGCTACAAATCATCTTTTCCGAAGCCACATAAGGATACATCTGTGTGGTCAGTCGTCTGAATGTTGATATATTCGTTCCCAGGCGAAGTTCCGTGCGGGGACTAATCAATTCATATTCGGGATGGACGGAGAAAACATCCTGCTCAAAAATACGATTGGAACCGTGTACGTGAGTGGTCGTTATCCCGTTTACCGTTTCCTTGGTTATCACATTCTCATTGTTGACCAGATGTGACCATTGCAAGTTCAGTCGTAGAAAATGCTCTTTCTTTCCCTGTTTGAAATGATAACTCAAATGGGAGGTAATCCGGTGGGTTGGAAATTTAAACCAGATAGCATCTCTTTCACCGGCAGAACCTGAAGAATATGTGTATTCAGCATCTCCGTAAAATCCTTTCCATTGAAGTTGCAAGGCTCCCCCGTTCGACAATTCTTTGATGGGGAAACCGTTGGCACCCGATTCACTAAGATGGATTCCACTCCCGTCCCATGCCTCGTAAGCTCCATACATAAGTCCTTTATCCAGAAAAGCATTGTAAGAGTTTTCGGCTGTACCGATGACTTCTGCTTTTACTGATTCGCTATTTTTGCCGAGAATATAGGAAAAGCCGATCGCCATATCTCCCGAATGATACATGACGCTGGGGGCTACTTTCAAATCCAGTCGGTAATTGGTATGCCGCAAGTCCTTTCGTTTGGAATAGTTGGAGGCGGCAAAGTCAATCTTTCCTCCTAATCGCCAGTTGGGTGAAATATCAGTTGCAATACCACCCATGAAAGCGTAAGTTTGCAAGTCTTTACGTCCGGGAGTGAACTCCAGGAGGTCTACGGGATAAAATCCCGGGTGGATGAACATCGAACCGCTCATATCCTTGCCTGAAGTATGATCGAATGAGAATGAACCTGTCAGTGAATAACCTTTCAGATGAGTGATGGACTTTGCTACCGCTCCGGCACTCCATGCTTCTTTTGCTTCGTAATAGTTGCGGAAATCACCGTGGTTATTCTTTCCGTACAGTTCGGCATAGGAAGCAGAAATACTGTCCATCATGATACCTGTGACATTTGCCCCGGCATTCCAGGAGTTACGCCGTTCGATGATGTCATAAGTCTGTGCCGAAACTCCGGATGTCAGACATAGGATCCAAAGACCTGTTATATATATTTTCTTCATCTCACTCATGCAAAGATTGTTTTTCCCGTTCATAAAAATCGGTAGAAGAATTGTTTGTATCTACCAGTACTTCGTAACCCGCTTCCTGTGTCGCTTCTTCATCCACATGACGGTATAAACTGCGTCCGTTGTATGTGGCACTTTGAGTGACATATCCTGCATCGATGGATGGAGAAATACGCTTTTTATTGTTGGAGGAACCGCCATAATATACTTCCGTGCCATCAATCACCCAATCGAGTGGTACCGCTATCACCTGATCCGTAGTGCTTCCCGGTTTTTGTATGACGCTTCCCTCTTTAAGAACGAAGTCCTGTATCGTGGTATCCTTGGCTTTAAAAATAACCGCGGCAGGAGAAAATATCGAGAATGAATAGGCGTTCGCCTGGCCAGTCTTCAACACTACGTTCAGGTAATGATCCGGTGTGATCTGGTCGCCCGGAGCCGGATGATACTGTGTGTTCGGAAAATAAACATTATTATAGCATACAAAATATCCGGGTTTGTTCAGGTTGACAGATTGTGGATATTGTGCCGCATGGTCAACCGCTCCGTTGATGGCAATCACTGCATCTTCTCCCGGCTGAAGCGGGAACGTTTTACCGGTACCGCCAAATTGCCAGATGCACTGAACGATGGGAGCGAAGTCCTTGAAGATGGTTGCTCCGGTTGCTTCATCCTGTGTCACCCATACATTAGTGGCTTGTGAATTGTAAGGGTCGAGTGCTCCGAAGCATAAACTATCCAGATATTGCACTTCCGAGTCGTTATTATGCAGGATAATGTACTTGTCGGACTGATAATTTCCTTCCAGAGGTAACTTTGTGCATCCTCCGCAGTAAATCTCTTTAATAATGATCGTTCCGGCCTTGGAATGAATGAGCGGGAGATTAAGAGACATGTCTCCGCTGGTTAGTTTGACATTATCAGCTAATCCGTTGAAAATATCCTTTCCGTCTTTGTCGCTGACTTGTACGCGGTATATACCTTTGGTCAAAGAGAATTGTGCGACTCCATTCTTGTCGGTTTTAGCCTTGTAAGAATTTCCACGGTCGACATCTTCAATCTTTACGGTCACTCCTTCCCTGAGATGATCCGTGTATCCGTCCGGATATACGGCAGTAACCTGCAGGCTGTGCAACTGGTTGTCATACGGATTCTCTTTATCGATATCCGTGCATCCTGCAAAGATGCCAGTCACTGTTAGTAATAATATGTAGATGGATTGCTTCATATAGTTAGAATTTGATACGGCAAGTAAGTCCATAATAGAAATCCGGGGTGAAGAGAGCGCTTACACCCGTTGCATGAGATTTTACATAAGGCCGTGAGTTGGTGAAATTAATCGCATTGAGAGAAAGGGATACATAGTCTCCAATCTCTTTGGTGATATTGATATTGGCTGAAAAATAAGGATCATATCCGTCTGCTGCAAATGTATAGGCATTGCCCGATTTGCGTATCAGGTAGGAGAATTCCGGATTCGCGGCTTCTGCTGATGTGAAAGGATGCATCTCATTATTCAGGTCGAGGTATGCTACCGGCCAGATAGCGGTATAAGAGTTACCGTCATAGATACTTCCCCCGGTTTGGGTATTACTGCTTTCGCTCACATTGAAAGCATATTCTTTTCCTTGATACTCGGAGATGTTCTGCGAACGCTTCACAAGCGAAGCTTCCAGTCGGCACGAAATAATCAGTCTGGCTTTCGGAATACGGGTGATGGCTGTGATATTGGCATCCAGTGAGTGGGTACGCTTGCCGTTGGCGGTAGTCGATAAATTGTCGCCATTGGCGTAGATACCTACATATTGGTAAGAACGATTGGCAAGACTGGTGTGCGACCATCCATTCTGATAATAATACGATAAAGAGTTGTCGATGTATTTCGTATAAGTATAAGCGGCATCTACCCGGAATTGCGTGCGAATCGGGGTAATTTCCGGAAAATCAACAATCATTTCCGCTCCGCGACGAATCACGTCCATTCCATTGTCGGGAGAAGTTGACTTTACGAAAGTCTGGTCGGTCACTTTGACATCCATAGGAGTCCAGTAACTGGATGCATTGTCGCGTATGTAAACCATCCCTGTCTGGTTATCTACATTGATTTGCGGGTTAGTCGGCATCGTGAATCCATCCGGCAATTGGAGCACATCGTAGGAGAACGGAGTATAAGTACTTGTGTACTTATACGGCAGCTTGGTGCGGTTGAAATAACCGACTAATGAAATTCTGGTACGAGCGATGTTGACGTCCAGACCGATTTCTGCGTTCTGATTCCGTTGCCAGCGTAGGTTTTCATTGTGCAATAACGTGTAGGGCTGACTATAATATATATAAGATGATTCAATCTTATTATAGGAAAAGCCGAAAGTCTGTATATCCCGATATTCCTGTTTGGGATACAAGGTATAGAAAGAGGGAAGTTTTTCGGTAATTCCCCAGCCGCCACGGATAGCGATATATTCGTTCAACTGCCATCTGGCATTGAGACGCGGAGACAGAGTATTCAGATTTTTATATTTCGTTCCCTTGATAAACAAATGTTCCCAACGTACCCCTGCCATCAGTCTAAGCATGGTATTTCCCACAGGAAATGAGAGACTTTCTTCTGCATAAAGTGAAACATTATGCATATATGGATAAGTAGTGTAAGGACGGGGACGATAACCGTTCGGAGCCAATGCTGGGTCTTTGTAATATTCTCCTTCGCCCACATTGCCTGTTGCTTTCCATTGAACGCCCGCTTTCAGATTGCTGTTTACAGTCTTAAATCGTCTGTTCCATTCATATTTTAACGATGCGGCATAATCCAGTTCTTTGGAGTCGATGATTTGGTCGGCAAAGTAAGTATATGGCAGTTTGTTTGCCATAAAATATCCTTCCTCTGTGGCATGAACAGCCGGTTGCTCCGATGCATACGAGTAGAACGTATGCGCGTGGGAGTTGTTATCATTGTAGTATATTGATGCGTCGAACTTAAGGTTGGTTATCCACGATTTGTTGAGCAGCCAGGCCAGTGAAGTGTTTGCCCGGAATACGTTATCTCTCACTTTGTTGTATTCTCCCGAATAGGCATCAGGATCATCTTTGGTATTCATTCCTCCGATATTGCCTGTAACACCGATGTCGAATCTCAATACGTTGCGGAACGTGTTGCTATATCCGGCAGAGAATCCCCTTCTTGTATAAGAAGAATAGGGAGATACCAACTTTTGAGTAGCCTTGGTCCACTCACCATTTATGTTGATGACACCTTTATCGTTTCCTAAATCCAATCCTTTAGCAAATGAAACCTGTTCGGTGCGAGGATTGATAGACAGCAATATGTTCCAGGGTGTTTTCCCTTTCCGGGTGTGAATCTTGACCATACCACTATTCAAGTCTCCATATTCTGCCGAAGGCACTCCGGTGATGACTTCCACCGATTCAATATCTGCAACAGTGATATTCCGGGTATCCACTCCGCTCATATTGCCAAACGAACCATTGTTTCCAATACGAACTCCATCCACTTCTACGGCTGTTCCAAATGCGGCATTACCGGCTGTTGACCCTCCGTCGCGTAATGAGAAGATATTATTGGCGGTAAGATCCGGCACTTTAGTCTTTCCTCCCGGAAGGAGAGCGGAGATATCACTCACGTTGGACACCTGTAGATGCTCCAATGCATGATTTCCGATAGTGAGCGTTGTGTTTAATTCATTTTTGGGTGCTTGTGCAGTGACGACTACATCATCCAGTGCAAGTGTATTTTCTTTGAGTATGATAGGAAGGTTATTGATATTGCTGCGTACATTTACGGGAATTGTTGCCGGTACATAACCAAGAAAAGAAACCTCCAGATTATATTTCCCTTCCTGTACTCCTTGTATCGTAAATTCTCCTTTCTGATTGGATACGGCCCACAAATAGGTACCTTTAATGAGAATAGAAGCACCAGGCAGGGGGGAATTCGTTTTTGCCTCGGTCACACGTCCCGAGATTGTATAGATGTTTGAATTAGCTGCGGCCTCAAATAAATTGAAAAATAGCAGCCCCCAGAATGCTATGTTAAAAAGACAATATTTCATAGATAAGTTTTGTGCAAAATTCGATAAAAACCAAGTTTATATCAATCACTATAAATAGTTATTTTGGCAAACCCTGATACCTATAACTAGTGATTCATTACCTACGAATAGGTATTTTTTTCTCTAATTGCAGCTTGGAGAATAAAAAAACGGCTTGCATTGCGATCACTATCACATTGCAAGCCGGCTGATTTATTGGGCTTATCTGTCATTGACCGGATATTATATCCAGTCTATTGTATTAGATATTTTTTACTTTAATCAGATATTCGGCAATCTGAACAGCGTTCAGGGCAGCCCCCTTTTTGATCTGGTCACCTACAATCCAGAAAGTCAATCCGTTTTCGTTTGTCAGGTCTTTGCGGATACGGCCTACATATACCGGGTCTTTACCTGCCAGGAACAACGGCATCGGGTATTCTTTTTCGGCAGGATTGTCCTGCAGAACCAGACCTTCACCGTTAGCGAATGCTTCACGAGCCTCTTCTACGGAAATCGGACGTTCAGTTTCTACCCAAATACTTTCAGAGTGAGCACGTAATGCAGGAACACGTACGCAAGTTGCGCTAACTTTTACGTCAGAATGCATGATCTTGCGTGTTTCATTATACATCTTCATCTCTTCTTTCGTATAACCGTTTTCTGTAAACACGTCGATCTGCGGAATCAGATTGAAAGCCAACTGATAGGCAAACTTCTCTACAGTCACAGGTTCGTTTGCCAATACCTGACGATATTGTTCGTACAATTCGTCCATGGCAGCGGCACCCGCACCACTTGCTGCCTGATAGGTAGACACGTGCACGGTTTTTATATGAGAAAGCTTTTCGATGGCTTTCAGTGCAACTACCATCTGGATAGTCGTACAATTCGGGTTGGCGATAACGCCGCGCGGACGTTCCAATGCATCCTCTGCATTTACTTCAGGCACTACCAAAGGCACATCGGCATCCATACGGAAAGCGCTGGAGTTGTCGATCATCACAGCACCATACTTGGTGATTGTTTTCTCGAACTCCTTAGATGTTCCTGCACCGGCAGAAGTGAAAGCAATGTCTACCCCTTTAAAGTCATCGTTGTGTTGTAAGAGTTTCACCTCGATCTGTTTACCGCGGAAAGTATATGTTGTTCCGGCACTACGTTTAGAACCGAACAAAACTAACTCGTCCATCGGGAAGTTTCTCTCATCGAGCACGCGCAGGAATTCCTGTCCTACGGCTCCGCTTACGCCAACAATAGCTACTTTCATCTTTTTCTTTTGTTAAATTGTGAATATTGAATTTCTCTCCTTATCCTGTCGAATAGAAAAGATTTGGCTGCAAAATTATAACAATTTAGCATATAAACATCGATTTTGAGAGAAATATTTCAGTTTTTCGGCGGATTACTCATGCTTCCGTATAGTTGGACGTGGTTATTGGAGTAAAATGACCATTAGACATTCATTGGATTCTGCAAACTTTTTTGTTCCTTTGCAGAAAATTCCTAAAAAACACAGCCTATGAACCTGTTTGATCTCAATTTAACGCTGCCGATTTCTGATCCGACCTGGGTGTTCTTTTTGGTACTAATTATCATTCTTTTTGCTCCGATGATTTTGGGGCGTCTCCATATACCTCATATTATAGGCATGATTCTGGCGGGTGTGCTGATTGGCGAACACGGTTTTCATGTGCTCGACCGCGACAGTAGTTTCGAACTGTTTGGTAAAGTAGGACTCTATTACATCATGTTCCTTGCCGGTCTTGAGATGGATATGGAGGACTTTAAGAAGAACCGGACGAAAAGTTTCGTGTTCGGCTGGCTCACCTTTCTGATTCCTATGGCGTTGGGAATATGGAGTAGTATGAGTATGCTGGGATATGGTTTTCTCACGGCGGTGCTGTTGGCAAGTATGTATGCTTCCCATACCTTAATTGCTTATCCTATTATTAGCCGTTACGGATTGTCTCGTTTGCGCAGTGTCAATATCACTATTGGTGGTACTGCTGTCACCGTCACCCTTGCTTTGATTATTCTTGCCGTCATAGGTGGTATGTTTAAAGGCACTGTTGATGGTTGGTTCTGGGTATTTCTTGTGGCAAAAGTGGCTTTCCTCGGATTCCTGATTGTATTCTTTTTCCCCCGTATCGGACGCTGGTTCTTCCGGAAGTACGATGACAGCGTGATGCAGTTTGTGTTTGTGCTGGCGATGGTTTTCCTCGGAGGAGGATTGATGGAATTTGTAGGAATGGAAGGAATTTTAGGTGCTTTCCTGGCAGGATTAGTGTTGAATCGTTTGATTCCTCATGTATCTCCTTTGATGAACCGGTTGGAATTTGTGGGAAATGCACTGTTTATTCCCTATTTTCTGATTGGCGTCGGAATGATTATTGATGTAAGAAGCCTGTTTACCGGAGGTGAAGCATTAAAAGTGGCTATTGTGATGACAGTGGTGGCAACCTTTAGTAAATGGCTGGCTGCCTGGATCACACAAAAGATCTATCGGATGCAGTCGAATGAACGGAGCATGATATTCGGTTTAAGTAATGCGCAGGCCGCAGCTACACTGGCAGCAGTGTTGATCGGTCATGAAATCATTATGGAGAATGGAGAACGGTTGCTGAATGATGATGTATTGAACGGTACGGTAGTGATGATACTTTTCACTTGTGTCATCAGTTCTTTGGTAACCGAACGTTCGGCACGTCGTTTTGCTTTGGATGAGAATGTACAGGCGGAAGAAGAAGCTAAAAAAGTAAATACGGAACAAATCTTGATTCCGGTGGCTAACCCGGAGACGATTGAAGATTTGATTAATCTGGCTTTAGTAATAAAGGATGCCAAGCAGAAAAATGCATTAGTGGCATTGAACGTTATCAATGACAATAACAGTTCGGAGAAGAAAGAGCAGCAGGGTAAACGTAATCTGGAGAAGGCTGCTATGATTGCCGCTGCCGCTGATGTGCCTGTTACGATGGTGAGCCGCTATGACTTGAATATTGCTTCGGGGATTATCCATACAATCAAGGAATATGAAGCTACGGATATTGTGATCGGTCTGCACCGGAAAGCAAATATTGTCGACTCTTTCTTCGGACATCTGGCCGAAAGTCTGTTGAAAGGTACGCATCGTGAAGTGATGATTGCCAAATTCCTGATGCCTGTTAATACCCTGCGTCGAATCAATATTGCCGTTCCGCCAAAGGCCGAATATGAATCGGGATTCTCTAAATGGGTGGAACACTTCTGCCGTATGGGAAGTATCCTGGGCTGTCGGGTGCATTTCTTTGCCAATGAGCGTACATTGATGCGTGTTCAGCAACTTGTGAAAAAGCGACATGCAGGTACTCCGACGGAATTCTCCATATTGGAGGAGTGGGAGGATCTCTTGCTGTTGACAGGGCAGGTGAATTATGACCATTTATTGGTAGTTATCTCTGCCCGTCGCGGATCTATCTCTTATGATCCCTCTTTTGAACGTCTCCCGGCACAATTAGGAAAATATTTCTCTAATAATAGTTTGATAATCCTGTATCCCGACCAGTTTGGCGAACCGCAGGAAATTGTGTCATTCTCCGATCCTCGTGGACATAATGAGTCTCAACATTATGAGAAGGTCGGCAAATGGTTCTATAAATGGCTAAAGAAAAACTAATGGAAAGATACGACTGGCAACAGAGAACGGAACTCCTGTTAGGGGAGGAAAAGATGGAACGCATCCGGAACGCGCACGTATTGGTCGTGGGACTGGGTGGAGTAGGTGCTTATGCCGCCGAGATGATCTGCCGTGCAGGCGTCGGACGGATGACGATTGTAGATGCCGATACAGTGCAGCCCACCAATATGAATCGTCAGTTGCCAGCCATGCATTCCACACTTGGGAGGACGAAAGCGGAGGTGTTGGCAGCCCGTTATAAAGATATAAATCCGGAGATTGAGCTGGCTGTCCTGCCTGTTTACCTGAAGGATGAAAATATACCGGAACTGCTGGATGCCGATAAATATGATTTTATAGTAGATGCTATTGATACGATCAGTCCGAAATGTTTTCTGATTTATGAAGCAATGAAACGTCATATAAAGATAGTTTCCAGTATGGGAGCAGGGGCGAAGAGTGATATCACCCAGGTTCGTTTTGCTGATCTTTGGGAGACGTATCATTGCGGTTTGAGTAAGGCTGTGCGGAAGCGTTTGCAGAAGATGGGAATGAAACGGAAACTTCCGGTAGTGTTCAGTACGGAACAAGCCGATCCGAAAGCCGTGTTGCTGACGGATGATGAACAGAATAAGAAATCGACGTGTGGAACAGTCAGTTATATGCCGGCCGTGTTTGGGTGCTATCTGGCTGAATATGTCATTAAACGATTATAAGGCTATTATGATAAAACTAGAAGGGATTACGAAGAGTTTCGGCTCATTACAGGTGTTGAAAGGCATTGATCTGGAAATCAACAAAGGAGAAATTGTTAGTATTGTAGGCCCGAGCGGTGCGGGTAAAACTACGTTATTGCAGATAATGGGCACTTTAGATGAACCGGACGCAGGTGTGGTACAGATTGACGGAACAGTGGTGAGCCGGATGAAAGAGAAAGAACTATCTGCATTTCGTAATAAGAATATTGGTTTTGTTTTCCAGTTTCACCAACTACTGCCGGAGTTCACGGCATTGGAAAATGTGATGATTCCCGCCCTAATCGCCGGAGTATCTTCGAAGGAGGCGCACGAACGCGCAATGAAGATTCTGGATTTTATGGGACTGGTTGACAGGGCTTCTCATAAACCGAATGAATTGTCGGGAGGCGAGAAACAACGGGTAGCGGTAGCGAGGGCTTTAATCAACGATCCGGCAGTTATTCTGGCAGACGAACCATCCGGTAGTCTGGATACACATAATAAAGAAGATTTACATCAACTGTTCTTCGATTTGAGAGACCGGCTGGGGCAGACTTTTGTCATTGTGACGCATGACGAGGGGCTTGCCAAAATTACGGACCGGACCGTTCATATGGTGGATGGTATGATTAAAAAAGATTAATTAGAGAACCTAATTTCTAAAAATGTATACCAAAAAGGTAGAGCCTTGCAAGTGTTCTATCTTTTAGCTATATATTTATAGTCGCTTCTCTACGGAAGTCTGTGAAGATGATAGTAGAGTGTTTGTTTTGTTTGTGTGTGATGCATTCTTGTCTGGTGTGATAGGAATGCATCTTTTTTTTATTAATTATAACAAATGTAGGGTTCTAGCCGTTCAAGATCAATAGGAGTGAACTCCTCGTAGAGAGATAATTGCTTCAGACTTTTTAAGAATCCTTTCTTTTTCCGATATTCTATGATAACCTTTGCTTGGTAGTAGTTTATGTATGGATGATGCATCATTCGTTCCATACCGGCTTTATTTACATTGATGCGGCGTGTCTGACGGGTGTCAATGGAAAACCACGAACGGAGTTTCTCTGCCTTTAGATGAATCTCCTGTAACTGCTCTATTCGGAAAAAGCCTCCCAGCCGTTCACGGTAATTCACAATCATCCGGGCAATGTTGCTTCCGATTCCCGGAATCTTCTTCAGTTCGGTGGTATCTGCGGAGTTGAGGCTGATGATAGTTCCCGGGAGATATTTCACAAGGGTGTCCCGTTGTATGCTTGGTGTGGTTAACAATCGTACCGTGTCTTTATTTGTCGAACTGAAATCTTCTGTAATTTGTATATAAGGACGAAGAGTCTGGTATTGTTCTTCCGTGAGTCCATATATCTTTCGGAAATCTTCTGGGTGGCGGAATTTACCTTGTTTATAGCGATAGTGCAGGATATTCTTTATCATCCAGGATGGCAATCCAAGCGAAAGAAAAGTAGTAGAGTCCGCGATGTTCGGATCGAACACCGCAAGTTTGATTTCCCTTTGAGGGGATGATTGAAAAGAATGACCGGACTTTTGGTGAGGTTGGGTTTCCCGGAGGGAGGAAATAAAGTCGTTGTATTCCTTATCGAACTTCTCGTTCTCTCTGCAGTCGGTATCTTCAGCGCGTGTGAAAAAGGAGAAGAGCTTAGGGGTGGCATATACTCCTAAAATAAGAACGACAAGGACGATAATGCCTTGTCGTTCAGTTTTAGTATAATAAAGGAAGTCTTTCCACATTATAGCTTGATTAATCCCAGTTCATTGATAAATATCAGTGAGATGGCGATTGGGGCGATATATTTTAATATAAAGATAATGAGTTTGTATACCGGTACCTTTAATGAACCGTCATTGGTAATCTCCGACCATACAATCTTCTTGTCCAGATACCATCCGGTAAAGAGGGAGATGCACAATCCGCCTAGTGGTAACATGATTTTAGCTGTAACAAAGTCGAAGAGGTCGAACATGCCCAGTCCGAAAACGGTAAATCCTTTCATGACTCCCAGTGATAGTGAACAGAATATTCCGAGGAAGACACAACCGCCGGTGACTAACCTTGCTGCTTTTCCACGGGAGAGGTTGAACTCCTCATGTAAATAAGCGGTTACTACTTCGTGCAAGGAAATAGTAGAAGTTAAAGCAGCCATTGCCAACAACGCGTAGAACATGACAGAGAATATATATGCCAGTATGGGAACTCCGCTAAATGCCTGTTGGAATACATTAGGCAGGGTGATAAAGATCAGACTCGGACCTGAATCAGGTTGTATGCCTACGGAAAAAGCTGCCGGGAAGATGATAAATCCGGCTAGTATCGCCACAAAGGTATCAATGATTCCTACGCTGAAAGCTGTTTTAGTCAGGTTGGTTTCTTTGCTGAAATAGGAGGCGTACGTGCAAAGGCATCCCATTCCCAAACTCAATGAGAAGAACGCCTGTCCCATGGCACTCAAAAACACATTTCCGTCCACTTTGCTAAAGTCGGGCTTGAGCAGGAATTCGATACCTGCACCGGCTCCCGGCAGAGTGACCGAGCAAACAACCAGTATGAGGATAATGATAAACAGGGTAGGCATCATGATCTTGGAGGACTTTTCGATTCCTTTTTCTACCCCTTTCACAATGATGAAATGAGTAATCAGCAAGAATGCCACCAACCATACAACCGGTCTCCACGGATTACTGGAGAATTGTTGAAAAGACGATATGAACTCTCCGGAGGTTTTTCCGGCAAAGCCATTAGTAGCAGCTTCAAAAATATATTCAAGTGTCCATCCTGCTACTACAGCATAATAACTAAGTATCAGGAAGCCTGCCAATACTCCCATGCGTCCTACCCAACGCCAATGTGTTCCAGGTGCTAATTTCTGATACGCTCTCGCTGTGTTAGCTCTCGAACGGCGTCCTATCAGGAACTCGGCAATCATAATAGGCAATCCCAGAAGAAGAATGCAGCCTAAATAGATCAATATAAAAGCAGCGCCTCCATGGTTTCCTGTTTCATAGGGAAACCTCCATATATTACCCAATCCGACTGCAGAGCCGGCAGAAGCGAGTATGACTCCTAATTTACTGCCGAAGTTTGCTCTATCATTTTTTGCCATAAATCTTGTTTTATCTTACAAATCGTTATAAAATATACGTATTAGAGCGCAAATATAGAAAATGATACTTATATTTGCACGAAAATTGTAATATTATTTAGATATGCTATCTTATATTAAGAAATATCCTATCTCGCTTTTTATCATTTTGGCAGTGATTTATCTGTCGTTCTTTAAAC
>OGPC01001388.1_pt1 | contig 15857 bp, 6 predicted proteins | sample 1552911 | NCBI WGS metagenome assembly OGPC01 (sample SAMEA2580248, study PRJEB22360) | human gut metagenome | biome: human gut; feature: human-associated habitat; material: faeces | place: Denmark | collected 2008/2010 | reverse complement strand
ATCTTATTTCAATGTTTCCGGTGCCCCCAAATAGCTTGGTTTCAATCCGCCAGCATGAATCAGAATCTTTTCAATTACAATTCCCGGGTCTAATGGACGGATACGCAACGTATGTTTTCCTTTTCTTTTTAATTCATGGATGGAGCGGGATTCGATAATCGGATTTGCTTGCCATTTCCCTAATTCTCCATTATAGTGACCATTGAAGTTGACAACCTGCTCTTTGCCACCCTCGAAACTGACTGCATAGCTTAATCCTTTATTTTCGTTGAAATTGAGTGTAGGAGCCAGTAATAATTCAACTCTTACGTTACCGGTCTTTTCCATTTCAATATCATATTCCAAATACATTTTCTCCGGTGTCTTTGTTACCGGGAGTGTGGTAATACCTGAAAGAGTTTTTCCAAAGTCAGGAATAATGCTCCAAGTGGTTTCTCCTTCGGCTACCGAACGGGTGAAATGTTCAGCTTCAATAGAAACATAGCCATCGATTTCCTTAAATACATAATTTACAGAATGTTCAGGGATACGAGTTACTTTAGGCATTATCTGTTTGGAGGGATTGTTCCAGGAGGTATAACCGATATGAGTCTGGCTCATAAGATGGTTCCATTTGCCATTGGCTATTACTTTATGGTAATAGTCAGTCAGAATAGAGTCTCGTTGGAAACAGGCTGTTACTTTGTCAGCCCATTCGTTGGCTTCCGGATCTTTTTGTGCCGCCAATTTCTGATTTTTAGCTTGCGCATAGTACATATTGTATAAATTGGAACAAGCCTGTACGGGGAAAGATATGAGCTGATCGTATGTATCCCGGTATTCGGCAGGTAATAAGAACCCTAAATTATGTGCCTCTAATGCCAAGGCATTATATTCATTTACTACACGTTCCCATTCTCCATAGTTGAAACTATAAGTTTTGGCAGTTAACATTTCAGGAGTAACCCGTCGATTATATTTGGTATAAAGAGAAAGAATACGTGCTGCTTCTTTCGCATATTTACTTCCGAATTGTTGTGCACAAAAATCTTCTGCATGTTGCTGTAAGTTCTGTGCATTGAATTTTTCAGGATTCCATGCCATATCCAGAAAGAATGTGATCGGATACTCCATCGGTTTCAAGTCGCCTACATTTACAATCCAGAGTTTGCGTACACCATATTCATAGGTTAGGTTCATCTGTTCCCAGACACGGGGTATCGGACTGATATTAATCCACTTGGAGTTACGGGGAGCACCTACATAGTCGAAGTGGTAATACATGCCATATCCACCAGAGCGAGGCTTCTCGTTTAGTGCCGGGAGTTTTCTTACATTTCCCCAGTTGTCATCGCACAATAACAATGTTATATCATCGGGTACACGCATACCTTTATCGTAATAGTCCTGCACTTCTTTGTAAAGAGCCCATACTTGTGGGATTTCTTTTGCTTTTTTCTTGGTGACGGTTTCGATAATCTTCCGTTGGTCTTTCACTATATTTTCCAATAACGCAATGTTTGAGCCTTCGCTCATAGGTTCATCACCGTCACCACGCATGCCGACTGTTACTACTGTTTCCCAGTTTTTGGCACGTTCTATTCCATACGTCCAGAAGTCACGTAAACCTTTAGCATTGTGATTATAATCCCAGGTTCCTTCCCCGCGACGCTTCCAGTCCTGTTGTGCAAGTGCCATCGGTTCATGATGGGAAGTACCCATCACAATCCCCATGGTATTGGCTAATGCTCCATTTTGCGGGTCATCATCGTAAAATGCGCTTCCCCACATGGCAGGCCACATAAAGTTACCTTTCAAACGTAATACCAATTCGAAAACATGTTTATAGAATTTACTGTTGAATCCTCCAAACTTTTCTTTGGACCAATTGCCCAGGCAAGGCCATTCATCATTAATAAAGATACCTCGATATTCCACCTTAGGTTCGCCGTCGGTATATGTACCAGGTTTTGCGTATACATTTTTTTGTTTGGTAACAGGTACATCAGCCCACCAATACCATGGAGACACTCCCATCTGTTTGGATAGTTCATAAATGCCATAGATAGCACCTCGCTTGTCACTGCCTGCAATGACAAGTGCATCATCCACCCCTTCGACGGGAGAGGAGACTACTTGCAGAAGATATTTTTCTCTTTTACCCTCCAGTTCCTTCTTATTCAGTTTTCCGGAAGATAACAGCTGTTGGATAAGCGGGGTCTGGTAAGTCCCTATTAAGATGCAATGCTTACTGTTTGTATTCATTTCCGGTTTTATGCCGCATACTCTGAATAAATCCTGTTGCAGGTTGCCTACGGCCATTTTTACTCCTTCATCTTCGGCGGCATCTATTTTTATCGGACAGGGCTTTCCTTCCGTTACTAATGGAAAGTGATTGGTAGCCGGTTTAAAAACGATAAATTGGTCTGCGGAGAAAGCGGCGAGGCTAAAGACCGACAGGCACACTGATAAGAATATCTTCTTCATGGTTTACAAATAAAATGGTTAATCACGATTTGTTTTCTCTGATAGCAAAGGTAAGGCATCCGCTTCATAATTAGTGAAATATTTGATTCTATTCCATAGTTTCATGTAACTACAGATATTCTGTATGTTGCATAAGGTTTTCTATTTGTTACATCATCGTGATAAGCCTTATGAAACGTGGAAAAAACATCCTTTTCTATTTGTGTAATTCGAGAAAACTTTCCTATTTTGCGGGCATGAACATTCCATAACATAATGAATTGCTATGAAGAAACATTTAGGATTACTATTCGTCTTATGTCTCATCTGCGGACAAATTCTTTCAGAGAATACTCGTTTCTATGATTCCGGTCAATTATCTTGTAACCTGATTACTAAAATCTGTCAGGATGATCGTGGCTTTATCTGGGTAGGAACAGAATACGGATTGAATAAATTCGATGGGGTACAGTTTACACAATATCTGAATCATGAGAATGATACAACCTCTTTGCTGAATAATATAATCCGTAGTCTGATGGTGGATAAGGATCATCGTTTGTGGGTAGGATGCAGTAGTGGATTACAATATTATGTGCCCGAAAAGGATGCGTTCCGTACTATTCCTTTCGAAGGAAATTTGTCTCCCAGCGTGATTCAAATTTATCAACTACATACTGGTGAGATTTGGTTATTAGCTTCGGGTCGGGGGATTTTTGAGGTGGACGTACAGAATGAGAAAGTACGTCTTCTGAATGAGTTGACCAAAAAGTGTGGTACATATTTTATTAACCGGCTTTATGAAGACCGTTTCAATCGAATTTGGATAAGTACAGATAAGGAAGGGTTGGTATGTCTTAGTTCTACCCGCGAACAGATGAAGTTCTATACAACTCCTGAATTGCCCGGAAAATCCGCTTCTGCAATTATAGAAGACAAAGAAGGCACTCTATATGTTGTAGTTGCCGGAACCGTCATGAGATTGGATGAGGCAGATAATCGCTTTGTACAGGTGAAAAGTTATAATGGTATGGAGCTGGATATACGTGATATGACACTTGATAAAGACGGTAAAGTTTATATCAGTACCTATGGCAAAGGCGTTTTTTATATTGATAGGGAGCAGCAGATGTTGTTCCCTGTCGAAACTCTTCATAGTCCGTTTTTTAATGTCGGTACGGCTAAAGTAGTTTCTATGATTGAAGATCGTAGTCAGAACTTATGGCTAGCATGTTTTCAGAAGGGCCTGTTGATGATTCCCAACCGTCCGATGTCATTCGGATTTTGGGATTTGTCTGAAAAGGGGTATGAACAGGGTGGAACCGTTACCTCGGTATATCGGGATAGTGAAGGCTTTGTCTGGGGTGGACTGGAAGGTGGCGGACTATTTAAGTTTGACGAAAAAGGAGAGATTACAGCTCATTTCTCTGCTCCTCACACCGTAGTCTCTATGTTTGAAGATAGCAATCATTCATTTTGGGTAGGTACTTATTATGATGGACTTGCTATGCTGAATACTCATACCGGACAGTGCCGTTTTGTCCCCCAATTTGATAAACAACGTATCAAGAGTATTGTAGAAGACTCCCGTAAGAATTTGTATATATCCATTTTTGGCGTGGGAATGAAAGGGTATCGTCTCTCTACAGGTGAGGTATGGGAGCTTGCCGAAACAGCACCGGAAACGAAAGGACTGATGAAAAACCGTTGGATAAATGTATTGTTATGTGACTCGAAAGATCTCGTATGGATTGGGAATTATAAAGGGATAAGCTGCTATGATGCCCGTAACGACCGCTATATAAAGATAGAGGGAGATTCCATTCTCGATAGGCATGTCTGCTACTCATTACTGGAGGATCGTGTTGGTAATATATGGATGGGAACCAACAACGGATTGTATATATGGAGCCGGACAGCGAAAACTTTCAAACGTTATTCTACGGAAGATGGTCTTTCAAATAATGTAATTTGTGGACTTGCAGAAGATAAAGAAGGGAATATTTGGTGTAGTACGTTTAGAGGGATTAACCGGATAAAAATAGGAGAAAAACGAATTGTCAATTTTTATACAGGCAATGGACTGATAGATAAGGAGTTTTCACGTGGCGTTTATTTCTATGATAAGGACGATCATATTTATTTCGGTGGAAATTATGGCATCACTCATTTTTCACCCAACATGATCCGGCCTACAGAATTTCATAAAGAAGTAGTGATAACCAATATGTATCTGGATAATCGTCCTGTTACTGCGCAAACCCACTCGGGAGGAAATCCTGTCATTGACGGTATACTGATGGATGCGCGGGACTTTTACTTATCTCATGCAGATAATACATTTACATTCGAGTTCTCGACCATGGATTTTCGTGAAGCAGAAAATATTCATTATGAATACCGTTTGAAAGAATTAAGCCTTTCATGGAATACCACCTTGCCGGGAGTGAACCGGATTACTTACAGCCATTTGTTTCCTGGTAATTACACTTTGGAAGTACGTGCCTGTGAGAATGGAGCATACACTCCCGTCAAGGAGGTCTACATTCACATAGCACCGCCCTGGTACCGGACAACGATTGCCTATATTTGTTATTTATTGTTGTTGCTCGGTATAGGTGTACAAATCTATTATATGCTGAAAAGAAAGCGGAGAGAAGAGATCAATGAAGAAAAATTGAAGTTTTTCATTAACATCTCTCATGAAATACGTTCCCCGATGACCATGATTATCAGTCCTCTGGAATCATTACTGCGACGGGAGTATGATGAGGCTACCTCGAAAGCACTACGTTCTATGTATAAGAATGCCAATCGCATCATAAGTTTGATAAACCAGTTGCTGGATATACGTAAGATTGACAAGGGACAGATGCACATTACCTGCTCCGAAACAGACTTGGTAAGCTTCATTGACGACTTGTTCCAGACATTTGATTATCAATCCGGAAAACGTAATATTCACTTTACATTTGAACATGAACAGAAAGAACTTCCCGTATGGATTGACCGGAATAACTTCGATAAAGTATTGGTGAATATCCTTTCAAATGCTTTTAAATATACGCCTGATAATGGAGAAATCACCGTACAGTTGACAACCGGAACGAACAAGAAAGACTCGGGAGTACTTCGGAATTATGCCGAAATCACAGTGCTTGATACGGGGGAGGGGATTGATGAAAGTAAGCTGGAGAAGATATTTGAACGGTTCTATCAGGCTTCTGCCGATTTGGGATCTGCGCCAATAGGTTTCGGTATTGGCCTTAACCTGTGCCGATTGTTGGTGAACCTGCACCATGGCACAATTGTAGCTTCCAACCGCAAAGACCGTAAGGGAAGTTGTTTTGTTATTCGTATTCCGCTGGGGAATGGACATTTGAAAAAAGAAGAGATGACAGATTCATCGGTGGTGGCAAACCGGGTTGTTTTGCAAGCTCCCTCTTATGAGCTGATAGATGAACCGGAAAAGAAGAAGTCAGGTAGAAGTAAAACTCATTATAAAGTACTGATTGTAGACGATGATGAAGATGTACGTGATTTTCTTCAAGCCGAGCTGGGCGGAATGTACCGTGTAGTGACCTGTAAGAATGGTGCCGAAGGACTGCAAATGGCATTGAAGCAACAACCGGATGTGATTGTCTCTGATGTCGTAATGCCCGAAATGGATGGCTTTACGTTAGTCAGGAAACTGAAAAGTAATGGCAATACCAGTCATATCCCTGTTATTCTGTTGACCTCTAAAACGGAGCACGCTGACCGGATTCAGGGACTGGATAAAGGAGCGGATGCTTATTTGACGAAGCCGTTCGTAGTGGATGAACTCTCGACTATGATTTCCAGCCTGATAGCTAACCGTATGTTACTGAAAGGTAAGTTCTCCGGTGCGCAGGATCAGGGGGATAAAGTGAAGTCTGTAGAAATGAAATCTAATGATGAGATTCTAATGGAACGTGTGATGAAAGTAGTAAACGATCATTTGGATAACTCGGAATTGAATGTGGAAATGTTGGCGGAACAAGTTGGGTTAAGCCGTGTACAACTTCACCGGAGATTGAAGGAACTTACCGGAATTCCGGCCAGTGAATTTATCCGTAACATCCGATTGAAACAGGCTGCTATCTTACTCAAAGATAAAAAAATGAATATTTCACAGGTAGCTTATGCGGTTGGTTTTACCAATCATACTCATTTCTCTACTGCCTTCAAAAAGTTCTATGGGGTATCTCCCACGGACTATATTGCAAACGTGGAGAAGGAGTGAATAATGACCGAAAATAGGTTGGAAAAGCTTGTGGAAGAATATGCTGTTACCTTTAGAAACTTGAATGAAACGGATTGAATAGCTGTGGAAACGGGCGTTCTAGCTTATGTAACACGGACGAACGCGTTTCAATGGTAAGTTATGTAAGTTTGCATCAGTCAGAAAAAGTCTTTTAGTAAACAGACTCTTTGATTGACCTTACGTAATCTATTAATAATAAATTGTATAGTATGAAAAATGACATTGAAAAGCAGAGGTTCTCTTGGTTTGCCCAACGCTGGTTCAGCATTCTGATAGGGATATGTGTGTGGGGACTCTCTGCATATCCACTGGCAATGATGGCAGGAAAATTGGATGCAGTAGAGGAAACACAGCAAATCTCCCATGTGACCGGTGTGGTTACAGATTCGGAGGGCGAACCGGTAATTGGTGCCAGCGTCATGCTGAAAGGAACGTCTACCGGAACAGTGACGGATCTGGAAGGGCGTTATTCCATTGCTGCCCAATCGGGACAGACCATCGAATTTTCCTTTGTAGGTATGAAGAAAATAGCCGTGAAGATAGCGGATAAAAAAGTAATTAATGTAACCATGCATGATGATGCTGTGGCTTTGGATGAGGTCGTAGCTATCGGATATGGTACAATGAAGCGTTCGGATTTGACCGGAGCTGTTGTTTCCGTAAGTGCGGAGACTATCGAACAGATGAATCCCACTTCTATTGACCAAGTATTACAAGGACGTGCTGCCGGTGTACAGATGACCCAAAATTCCGGTATTCCCGGTGGAGGCTCTTCTATTCAGATTCGAGGATTAAACTCTATCAATAGTACGAATGAACCGATTTATGTAATCGATGGCGTCACCATTAGCGGAGATACCGGAACGCAGACAGATAATGCGCTTTCTTCTATTAATCCTTCGGATATTGAATCGATGGAAATCCTGAAGGATGCTTCTGCCACTGCTATCTATGGTGCGCAGGGTGCCAATGGTGTTATCATTATCACTACTAAAAGCGGTAAGGAGGGGAAAGCCAAGATTAATGTAGAAGCGCAATATGGCATCCAGTACTTACCTCGTGAGCTTGAAGTGGCTGATTTGCGTGAATTTGCCTACCATAGCAATGATATATACGATGCACTGGGGTATGGTAAAAGCAGCCTGTTTGCCGATCCGTCCACTTTAGGAAAAGGTACCAACTGGCAACAAGCTATCTTTCGTCCCGCTTCCATGCAGAATTATAATTTTAACATGTCCGGTGGTTCCAAGGGAACGACTTATAAACTTTCCGGTAATTATCTGACACAAGACGGTATTGCCAGTGGTTCTGAATTCGACCGTATTACGATGACAGCAGGGATGGATTCGCAGGTACGCAAGTGGTTGAAGATTGGTGGACGTACCACTTTGTCACGTACTGCACAAACGGTAACTATTGCTGATTGGAACTTAATAAACAGTGCGGTACGGCAGAAACCGAGCGTACCGGTGACCAACCTTGATGGTTCGTATGCAGCACCTGAAGAACAGGATAATGACTTATCTAATCCGTTAGCTGTTTCCCGATTAGCGGATAAAAATAATCGTAAGCTCTCTGTTCGTGCTAATGTGTATGCTACGGTATCTCCAGTGAAATGGTTTAATTTCAAAACTGAATTTTCGGCCAGTATCAATTCGGATGAAACACACAGCTTTGTTCCTACTTACTGGTTCAATGAATGGAGCCAGAACTCGGAAGCATCCCGCGAAGAAACAATTCAAAATACTTATTACTGGGCGTGGCGTAACCAGATGAATTTTAAATATCAGCCAACTAAGCGTCAGAGTATTAACCTGATGCTGGGACATGAAATGACCGAACGGGAGAGTAATCGTCTGTATGGCAAGCGTCTGAATGGAAACGACCGTTTGCCGGACTTAAGCGCAGGTGACGCACTGACTGCGGAAAATAGCGGATATACAGGACGAAGTGCATTCCTTTCTTTCTTCGGACGCTTGAATTATTCATTGATGGATCGTTATCTGTTGACGGCTACCCTGCGTTATGACGGCTCTTCCAACTTTGGTGACGGACATCGTTGGGGTTCTTTCCCTTCTGTTTCTGCTGCCTGGCGCATCAATAAAGAAAATTTCATGAAAGGGATTGATTGGGTAAGTAATTTGAAATTACGAGCAGGATATGGTCACGTCGGTAATTCAAATGTCTCGCAATTTGCTTATACCTCTGTCTTGAAGAATATTCCCACTATTTGGGGAAATGGTAATATGCTTTCCCGCATACCGAATGAAGACATAACCTGGGAAACCACCAAGTCCTTCAACGTAGGATTGGATGTAGCCTTGTTCAATAATCGGGTGGAGTTTATAGCCGACTGGTACTATAAGAAAACGGACGACCTGCTTCTGATTCTTTCTCTACCGGGTATCACCGGAACAAATGGAACGATGAATGTGACTACACAAGCTCCGTGGGATAACGTAGGCTCTCTGGAGAATAAAGGTATCGAGCTGACTTTGAATACGGTGAATATCAGCAAACGCAATTTTCAGTGGAGAAGCAGCCTGGTATTTACACTGAACAGAAATAAAGTTCTTAGTCTCAATACGGCAAATGCCTTTGTGGACAAAACCTATCAAACAGGTGGAAAAGACCGTATTGTAACTCGTACACAGGTAGGAAGCCCTATCGGACAATTCTATGGTTACAAATGTATCGGACGTATCAACTCTGCTTATGATTTGTATGATGAAAACGGAAACGTAAAGATTGCTCTCCCCGAAGGTTTGACAGTTGACAAGACAAAAGGCGTATGGGTAGGTGACCTGATTTTTGAAGACCTGAACAAAGATGGTGTTATCGACGAGAAAGACCAGACAATCATCGGAAATCCGTTGCCCAAGTTTACTGGTGGTTTCGGTAATACTTTCTCTTACAAAGGTTTTGACCTCAATCTGTATTTTACGTTCTCTTATGGTAACGACATTATGAACTGGTTGAATGTGAACATCGACAATCCGAACGAACGTATGTATAATATAACGAAGCGTGCTGCCGTGGATTACGCAAAAGTAGGACTGATTGATCCAAACGGTTCCACTGATAATATTTATAATAACTATGTAGTGAGTGGCGCAGAACGTATGTATCGTATCTTGCCTGCCGACCCGAATCAGAATAACCGTATCTCAACCCGCATTATAGAAGACGGCTCTTATCTGCGCCTTCAGAATGTCTCGTTAAGTTATAGCTTCCCCAAACGTTGGGTGAGTAAAATGGGGCTTAGTATGATTAAGCTGTATGCCAATGTATCTAATCTGTTCACACTGACTAAATATACCGGATACGATCCGGAAGTAGGTATGGCACGTGACCAGTATTCCAATTATAGCCAGAGCGCTCTTCTGAACGGATTCGATACAGGACGCTATCCTTCTCCGCGTACTTATACTTTTGGGATCAATGTAGGATTTTAATAAGACGAATTTACGATATGAAAAAGATAAAGAATATACTGATAATAGGTTTATTATCATTGCTGGGAACCGGATGCAGCGATTTTTTGGATGTTTCTTCCAAGCAGGAACTCACTTATGAAACTTTTTATAAAACAGCAGGTGACTGCCGCTCGGCAACAGCCGCTCTTTATAATGCTGTATGGTTCGACTTTAACAGCAAATTCCTGTGGGAGATAGGCGACTCACGCGCTAATAATATGTACGTGGACTTGGCAACTTATGCTTCCGCCATCTTCAACCGTTTCATGGAGACATCCAACACGGATGATTTGGAAAATGGCTGGGATGCATTGTACTCCGTAGTAGGACAATCGGATCATATTTTGAACAATCTTTACCGTGCATTGGATAACGGGGTAGATCCGGTAGTAGTAAATGCCTGCAAAGGTGAGGCACGTTTTATGCGCGGATTGGCTTATTGGTATCTGGCTTGTGTATGGGGGAATGTTCCTATTGTAGAAGACCCCGTGCAACTATCCGACAATTTTGTGGTACGTTCCAATTATCGGGAAGATGTGTTGCAATATGCTATCAAGGATTTGGAGTTTGCCGCAACTTATTTGCCCGAAAGCGATGAACCGGGACGATTGACGCGTTATAGTGCACTAGGAATGTTATCCCGCCTGTATATTACAGCTGCCTGCTATGCTCGTGGTGGTAATTTCACTACTGAACGCTATGAAACAGATCCGGACTATTATTACCGGAAAGCGGCTGAAGCTGCACTGACTGTCTGTGAAGAGGGGGTACAATATTCATTGATGAATGATTATGAGCAGTTATTCCGCGTACAGAATAACAATAATTCCGAATCTTTATTTGCACTCCAATGGGTGCCGGGCAGTACGGTGTACGGAGTGGGTAATCGTATGCAGATAAACTTGTGCTACTCTACTGAAATGCTGGGTGGGCTGAAAGCTTATGGTGGTTCGGGATATCTGTCGGCTGAATTTGTGGAACTGATGCACAAGCGGGGAGAACTATCTCGAAAGCGGGCTACTTTTTTCTATAATGGTGCTGTGTATGATTATATAGGAACTGCTACGGATGCCGGCAAATGGGTGGTTACCGGACGGAGCATGTGTAATGTGAAGAAACATATCGTCGGGGGAACGAAAGATACCGATGGTGGAGCAGTGGCGGAGAATTCCGGGTTTGCTACCCCTATGCTTCGTTTAGCGGAAGTGTATTTGTTGTATGCGGAAGCTGTGTTAGGTACAAAAAGTGAAATTGATGCAACTACAGTGGATGGCAGAAAGGCTTTGCTTTACTTTAATAAAGTGCGTGAACGCGCTCGTGATAAGGATGCGGAAGAACCGAACGAATATTTGGCGGATCTGGATAAGCTGACCCTGGATGATATTTGGACGGAACGTCGTTGCGAACTTGCAATGGAGGGACAATTCTGGTATGATATTGTACGCCGTGCATTTTGGAATAAAGAGTGGGTACTTAATTTCCTGAATAATCAGAAAAGAGGATATAAGTATAATTATAACGGCACTACCTTTAAATGGGGGAACTCGGATGGTCGGGATGCGAAACCGGCGACAGAAGACAAACTGTTGCTGCCTTATCCGTTGAATGAAGTGACAATGAATCCGTTACTTAGGGAAGAACCGGTTCACTTTGATATTGCAGAAGAATGATAATCCTTAAAATCGAAACGAAATGAAACTTTTAAAATATATAGGAAAGAATTGTATATTGGGACTTATACTGGTAGTGTGGCTGTCCGCCTGCCAGGACGAGGATCGGGTGACGGTGTCTCGTATCTGCACGCAGAAAGTAGGTGATACACAAACGGAGCTGACTAAAATCCGCTTAGGCGAGATGGTACGCATTGAGGGCAGCGGATTTGCTACGACTAAAGGTGTTTATTGCAATGGAGTTCTTGTCTCCGGTGTGAATAGTAACTTTATTACCGACACACAGATTATTTTTACTGTTCCTAAATCAACTCCCATCGGATCGGAAGTCAAGAATAAAGAAGAACTGAATACGATACGCATCGTAACCAAATATGATGATTTTGTGTATTCTGTTCCTATTTTGGGAGCTACGCCTACTATTACCGGAGTCTCTCATACCTTACCGAAAGCAGGAGAACAAATCAAGATCTATGGAACCAATCTCCGTGGAATAGAAAAAGTCACTTTTCCAGGTGGAATTGTAGTGGAGGCGGATCAATTTTCTGAAAATGCCGATTATACGGAAATCACGCTAAATGTGCCCGAAGGTGGTGACCGTGAACCGGGTGAACTCTGTGTGGAAGGTGTGAGTGGCGGAGCTTACTCTTACAATTATATGAATTGTAAGGATTGTATTTTTATAAAGAAATTCCAGCAGGCAGATGATGAGGCCTACAATTACAGCAATCTGCTGACAGCTGCTATGCAGACCCCGCTGCCGGAAGAAACGTATGGTGAACCGGGAAATCCGGAGTATTACAGAGGTTTCCCGAAAGAGGGGCCGTCGGATATCGACCCTGTATTGCAGGATAATCAGGAGATAGGTAATTTCAGGGTTTATTCCGGTAAGATGTGGGATATTCTGTTGGCTAACTCTAACGGATTGATTAAGGAATCCACTTCTTGTGATAAGCTGGCTATTCAGTTTGACTATTACGCCACTACTCCATGGTCTACTGGTTGTTTTCGTTGGGAAATGATTGAAAACAATAGTAATTACAGGCAGACGACATTATCATGGGTGGAAAGTGCGGAAATTGTACCAGTGGCTTTCAAGGGATGGAAAACATTGACAATGCCTTTGACTGATATGACTGATGTGAAAGGAAAGACTGTAAAACAAGTGAAGGAAGCTATTGGAGATAAAGGTGGTAAATTCATGTTTAAGGTCGGTAAGTTTCAGGTTGGTGGAACATATTACACAGGAACAACCATGAGAGACTGTCAGATTTTCGTAGGGAACTTCCGTATTGTCCCCTATTCTAAAAAGTCTTATAACAATAACTAACAGATAGAAATGATGAAAATAATACAATCTTTGAAATATAGTTGGCTGTTCTCTTTCGCGGTAGTCATCAGTCTGGGACTGGTATCGTGTAGCGATGAGGATGAGTACAACAAACGGGATGCCGGTTCCGATAAGGTAGTTGTTGAAAGCATCCGTGTGCAGAATGATAACTTATGGACACCTGTAGTACAAGTACGTGTTGGTACGGCCGTCCGTATTGAGGGAAACAATATGGAAAAGGCTTCTGCTGTCTATTTTAATGGCTATGAAGTAACTGCGGAAAAATTTACTGGCATTGGTAAGACATATATTGAGACTGTTGTCCCGGAAACGACTCCTATCGGTCATCAGGTGACGGATGCAGCGGTGAAGAATACGGTTCGCATATTGACGGATATAAATGAGTTTACATCGGAACTGAATATTATCAGCAAATCGTTGAATATAAGTGGTATTGCCTTATATGCCAACGAAGAGGCATCTACACCGGGAAGTCTTGTTAGCGAAGCGGAACTAGGTAGTAAGATTCAAATTCAGGGTGCGGGATTGGATTTTGTGACAGCTGTTTATTTCAACGGAAAAGCAACGACAGAAGAGTTTATCTTACAGTCTGCTGTAGGGATCACATTACATATTCCAAATGATACACCGTTAGGTTCCAATGTCATTAACTCCTCCGACCGGAATACGGTTACGGTAGAAACAGAGTTTGGAGAGAAGTTTATTTATTCATTCACGATTAAAGGTAATCCGCCGACATTTACAGAAGTTCGTTCTTCCGATGGTTCCGGAGTAATAACGAAAGCTAAAGGAGGAGAGACTATCCGACTGGTTGGTACGCATTTGGAGACAGTGACGAGTATATACTGCAATGGTAAAGAGCTGACTACTTTTGAAGCTACGCCGGAATATATCTTGTTGACACTTCCCAGAGATTTACCTGTCGGTTCTGCTGTTACAAATGAGGACGTTAGAAATAAAATCCGTATGGTGTCGGAATTCGGAGAAGCGACTCTGGACTTTGAATTTAGAGGAAATGGTACGGTACCCGTAATTGACCGGGTTTCACATACATTGGCGAAAGCTGGAGAGCGTATTGAGTTGTTGGGAGAGAACTTTATTGATATAGAGAAAGTTGTATTCCCGGATGAGGTGGAAGCAGATTTACGGACAATGACGGTTAGCAGTGACTATAAGACTTTATCGGTTTTGATTCCCGAAGGCGGTGATCAAAAAGCGGGAGCTATTCGGGTAGAAGGAATTAATGGTGTGGGATATTCATATGGTTATGTGAACTGCTATAGTCATATATTTATTGAGAAGTTCAGTGGTGATAACTGGGGAACACATCATGCAGGAACAAGAATTTCAGGCAATCTGTCTACTGCAACAGGTGTTGTGGACGAATGGCCACAGAATCCTGCAGTGTATCGTGCTTACCCCGCTGATGGCACTCTTGATTACAAGGCTGATGGCACTGATGATACCAATAATAACGGATATTATTCCTTTAAAGTACAGAAAGCCTGGCAGCATTTATTGGACAATAATGCTCTTGACGGTGCTGTCAATTGTAATGACCTGGCAGTTCAGTTCGATTGTTGGATGAGTTGTAAATGGACTGCGGGTGCTCTTCGCTTCGCTTTCAAGGGGGATAATGAAACTACGTTTGTTCCGTGGCATACGGGCTGGAACGACGAATATAAAACGGTTGATGTAGATTTCTCCAAAGGTTGGAAAACATTTACGTTCCCTCTGTCGGAGATGGTGAGTGTGGCAGGAAAGACTGTAGAACAGGCTTCTACAAGTACTGATAATGGACGGTTTACCTTTATCTTCGGGCGTTTCAATTATTCAGACTGGTCTCGTGGGGAAGCTATGAATGGTTTTCGTATATGTTTCGGTAACTTCCGTATTGTTCCTTATACGAAAGAGAATTAACTTAAGAAATAAGCTGTCTTTTATCCGTTTCGTGCCACCACGTTGGCACAGTTGTGCCACTTCGATGACACAGCAGTGCCAATACGATGGCACAGTTGTGCCAGCAAGGTGTCACTGAATGGAATCATCAGCATCCATATTAATACTTATAACAATGAATAAATTCGCTTATATATTGCTTTCCCTGCTATTGTTTCTTTCTTGTGGAGGAAGTAGTGAAGAAATAGAAATGTCCGATAAAGATCCGGGTACAAAAGTAGATCCGAGTGAAACATTGTCTGTCGATGTAAATACCGAATATCAGAAAATAATAGGTTTCGGTGGAATGAACACCAAGTGGCAGGCCTCTACTTTATCTGATAGTGAAGTGGCTACTCTCTACGGAAAGGAGAATGGGCAGCTCGGATATAATGTTTTGAGAGTCCGGATTTCTCCCAATGGGGAAAATGACTGGAAACAGATTCTCACTACGGTAAAAAAGGCCAAGTCATTAGGAGCTATGATACTGGCAACGCCGTGGACACCACCTGCCAACTTGAAAACTAATCAAAGTATTGTGCAAGGTGAACTGGCAGATTATGCGGGATATGTAACCTGGCTGAAACGTTTTGTACAATATATGAAAGATAACGGAGCTGCCATTGATGTGTTGTCCATTCAAAATGAGCCGGACATTGATGTTACTTATGAAAGCTGCCAATGGTCTCCTG
>OGPC01001380.1_pt1 | contig 15919 bp, 9 predicted proteins | sample 1552911 | NCBI WGS metagenome assembly OGPC01 (sample SAMEA2580248, study PRJEB22360) | human gut metagenome | biome: human gut; feature: human-associated habitat; material: faeces | place: Denmark | collected 2008/2010 | reverse complement strand
GCACGAAAAGAGATACTTTATTATCTTCATTCAGGCTGTGCCATAACGTCTCGGTGAACTCGTCCATATCGTTCGGGATTCCGATCAATTTCGGTTCTCCTTCAAAACTCGGCAAAGGATTCCCGTCACACATATAAGTATGGATAAAATGTCCCTCTCCCGCAACCGGATTCTCATATGCAAATGTATATCTGCAGCAGCTTTCCGGATTCCCGTTATTACTTTTCAAAATAGACATTGCATAGTTGTACGTTCCGTTTTCTATATGCATTACTCCGGAGATACGCGGCGTATAATTCGGACCGTCAGGTTCAAACTCGCGGGAGCGAAGTGACTGCTCGAATGTCATCTGCTTATCCATCCCTTCATAGATAGTATCTGTCTGATCTCCGTTTGTAACAATCGTTTTATTACCGAGGACACGCACCGGCGCATAAATAATAAGGCTCGGATCTTCCAGTTTTGCCGGATCAAACGCCTGTGTACGGATTCCTTCTCCTTCTTCCACAAACACACGGTTTCTGCTGTTCTCACTTCTTCCCATGATAAAGTAAGCCGTCACAGCCTTCGTTCCGTCCTGTGTTTTCCCGATAACGATCCCTCTCCCCGGATAAGAATTGTTCTTCAGCTCTTCTTCAATAGACAGCATCTTCATTACACTGTATCTCCTTTCATCTCTCTGTTCAAATTTTCGTCTTCTTGTAAACTTTCCCATCGTCTGACTCAGACAGGTTTTTATTTCAAGTCTTTCATCCGCAGACGGACTTGCGTGATACGGTTGTCTTTCACTTCTTCGATTTTAAATATCAGACCATCCGTTTCTATGATATCCCGATCTTCTTTTGCGGGAATATGCCCCAGTTTTTCAATAAGATATCCCGACAGTGTATCATAATTTTCCGTTTCAAGCTTCAGTCCGAGTTCATCGTTCAAATCATCAATGAGAACTCCTCCGTCAATCTTGTATTCATCTTCTCTGACACACTCTATCTCAGGAACTACTTCCTCATACTCTTCGTTAATATCACCCATGATCTCTTCAACGAGATTTTCGATCGTTACAATTCCCGAAAAGCCACCGTACTCATCGACCAAAAGCGCCATATGATGCCGTGTCTCCTGCATAATCCGAAACAGTTCATCCGCTTCCTTTGTTTCCGGAATAAAGAACGGTTGACGAAGCATCTGCCTGACATCTCCTTTCTTCAACGGATGTTTTCGCATCTCGATCATCATATCTTTTACATGAAGCACACCGATAATATTATCAATGTTTTCTTCATATACCGGAATCCGATTATGTCTTGTCTCAAGGATCTCATCGATCATCTCCTCAAACGGATCGTCAATATCAAATGCTATCACTTCTCGCCTCGGAACCATGATCTCTCTTGCAGTCCTTCTGTCAAACTTAAACACCGAATCGATCATCTCTTTTTCGTCATCGTCAAATGTACCGCTTTCATTTCCCATTTTTAAAAGCGCTTTCACTTCCTCTTCCGTCACCGCTTCTTCCTCATCTTCCGTTTTCATCCCAAGAAGCTTTAACACAAACTTCGTAGACATGGAAAGAAGTTTGATAAACGGAGACAGTATGATCGATATATAGTGTACCGGCATTACCGTAAACATACAAAACGCTTCCGCTTTCTGCAGCGCGATCCTCTTCGGAACAAGCTCGCCGAACACAAGGTTAAAAAACATCAGCACAAGCGTCACCCCATTGTAAGCAATCTGCGAACTGTACGGAACGCCTGCAGCCTCAAGTGACTGCGCCAGAACAGGCGAAATCCCCGACGCTGCCGATGCCGACGAATAAAATCCCGCAAATGTGATCGCAACCTGAATCGTCGAAAGAAACTTCGTCGAATCCTCAAATAAACCTTCGATCACTTTTGCCTTTTTATTTCCTTCATCCGCCATACTTCGAATCCGGTTCTTATTCACCGATACGACCGCCATCTCCGCCCCGGCAAAAAAAGCGTTCAGCAAAGTGAAAAATAACAACAACAGCAAGTTAAACAAAATAGAATTCCCCGCAGGGTCTGCGTCCATAAAAAATACTCCTCCTGAAATAAATTATTTTCAGGAGAAGTATATCATGCGCCTATCATTTTAGCAAGTTGACGCCCGGTATTTTTGCATTCGCCTTTTTACACACACGCTTTAACTTCATATTCGTTGTCCAGAGAAAGCCGCAGTTTATGGAAGCATATGACCTGCCGCCATATAGATCGCATACCATTCTTCCCGTGTAAGAGTGATCTCGCATGCCTTACAGATCTCCCTAAGCCTCTGCAGATTCATTGTGCCGGAAAGAACCTGCATGTGCGCGGGATGTCTTAAAATCCACGCGGTGGCGATCGTTGTATCGCTGACCCCGTACTTTCCTGCAATCTCGCGGATTTTTTCGTTTAGAACCGCAAACTTGTCGCTGTTTAAAAACACTCCTTCGATCATTCCGTACTGAAATGGCGACCATGCCTGAATCGTAATGTCATGCAGCCGGCAATAATCTAATACGCTTCCATCCCGGTCAACGCTTCCAGGCGTCGTCATATTTACTTCCACTCCGCTCGCGATCATGGACGCATGAGCAGCGCCAAACTGGAGCTGATCCGCCATAAGCGGCTCACTCACATATCTGCTTAGAAGCTCCATCTGCATCGTATTCTGATTCGATACGCCGAAATATCTCACTTTCCCCGACGTATGCAGCTCCTCAAAAGCCGCCGCTACCTCTTCTGGTTCCATGAGCGCATCCGGTCTGTGAAGAAGAAGAGAATCCAGATAATCTGTTCCGAGTCTTTGCAGAGAATCTTCTGCTGATTTTATGATGTGCTCTTTAGAAAAATCGTACATCACCCCCGGCACAATTCCGCATTTGCTTTGAATCCACATATCTTCACGGCTTATTTTCGCTTCTTCCGCCGCCTCTTTAAAACGCTCTTCGCAGACTCCCCCTCCGTAAATATCCGCATGATCAAAAAAATCGACCCCCTCTGCCATTGCCGCATCAACCAGCTTCGCCGCTTCTTTTACGGTCAGTTCTTTCATGCGCATACATCCCATGACAATAGCCGGAACCTGTTTTCCCGTACTTCCGAAATTCACTTTTTTCATCTGCATTTCCACCTCTTTCTTCCTTGCTGTTACTTATATTGTAAACGCTGTAAACGATAGTCGTTTCCCATGTTGGATATCATAACCGATATCCAAGTTCATATGCTCCACGCACAGCTTCCAGCGCCTGCGCCACTTCTTTTGCATCTCCGATCACATATGTTTCATAAGTGTCTTTGATTTCTTCATACAACGGATTCCATGCCTTTGAGCCAACCGCGCATATCACATGTGTAAATCCCGGATATTTCATCTCACCTTTTTTTGTATCTGCGATAATTGTTCCCGCATCAATCTTTTTTACTCTTGCGCCTGTAATCATCTGTACATTTTCCTGTCTGAGACGAGCCATAGTCGGCACAAGATTATTCGGAACCATTCCCTGACCTATGCTGTCTGTCATCTCGATAAGAGCTGCTCTTGCCGCTCCTCTGGAATGATGAAGCACATATTCCGCCGTTTCTATTCCAACCATTCCTCCTCCGATAATCGCTGCATTTCCGCCGAGAATCGGAACTTTTCCGCTCAATACGTCATTTGCCTGAATCATAGTTTCCTTGCCTTCTACCGGAAGTACGATAGGTTCTGCTCCTGTTGCAAGAATTACGACATCCGGATTCTCCGCTTTGATCACATCTGCATTTGCTTCTGTCTCATAGCGAATCTCCGCACCATATCTGTCACATTCCTGCAAAAGATATACGATCCATTTTGAAATTTCTTGTTTAAACGGAGCGCGGCATGCCAGATTCAACTGACCGCCTGCTTTTTTCTCTTTCTCAAATACGACTACATGATGTCCGCGTTTTGCAAGAATCCTTGCTGCTGCAAGTCCTCCGATTCCTGCTCCGACGACTAAAATATTCTTTTCTTCTGCTGTCGGTTTTTCTTCAAACTCCAGTTCTCTTCCTGCCAGTGGATTGATCACGCAAGATGCCGGACGTCTTTTCGTCTGCTCACCTACACATCCAACTCCGCAGCCTGCACAAGGAGCAATCTCATCATAACGTTTTTCTTCTGCTTTCTCCACAAAATCCGGATCTGCCAAAAGAGCTCGGCCAAGTACAACTCCATCCACTTCATTTGCTTCAAGCACATCTTCCGCTAACTGTGCATCCAAGATTTTTCCGACCGTGATCACCGGTTTTGTTGTTATTTCTTTAATTGCCCGAGCTTCTTTTAAGTTCGTAAATTCTTCTTCTCCATGACACGGAATAATCTTATTACAACGCTCATATTGTGTTCCGCCGCTGATTTCAAAACAATCAACGCCATGTTTTTCCAAGTAAGGGATCAAACGTTTCATATCTTCTAACGTATTTCCCTGCGGATCTCTTTCACTTCCGGACATTCTTAAAACGATCGGAAAATCTTCTCCACAAGCTTCTTTGATCGCATCCAATACTTCAAACAACAAACGGGCGCGATTCAGCAAACTTCCGCCGTATTCATCTGTACGTTTGTTGCGTAAAGGTGACAAGAACGATCCGAGCAGCATATATGCATGGGCACAATGCAGTTCGATTCCGTCAAATCCAGCCTCTTTCGCATTTTTAGACGCTTTGGCATAAAGAGCGACAATACCCGGAAGTTCTTCTTTTGCCAGCTCTCTTGTCATCTGCCCCATAGAGTTCGGATATGAACTGCTGGCTACTGGCGCTACTCCGAAAAATGCACTGATACTTTCCGGACCCGGATGCGTAATCTGCGGAATGATCTTACAGCCATAAGAATGAACTTTGTCTGTAAAGCTTTTGTATTTTTTGATACTTTCTTCATCCCGAAAACAAAGTGTATTTCCAAGATACGGAACATTCGGATCAACACTTGTAGCGTCTACGATGATACATCCCACACCGCCTTGCGCACGCCTGAGCCAGTAAGCTTCCATTTTCTCATTCACAGTACCATCCTGACTTTCATATCCCAGCGACATCGGAGCCATAAAAGTTCTGTTTTTCACTTCCATTCCCGCAATCTTAAGCGGGGTAAACATTGTTCTCATACGCTTTATCCTCCTATATTTCTACAGTGTTCTTGCCGCTTCAAATCCTTCCGCGATCGCATCCAGAGCACGTCTTGCGGATTTTGCGTCTCCGATCACGCGGCACGGAATCTGCCTTTTTTCACATTCTTCCACAAGTAAATGTGAATCATTTGAAGCAAATCCAACAGCAAATACCGCGCAATTACACGGCACAAGAGTTTCATCTTCCAGCACAATTCCTTCTTCCGTAAATTTACACACTTTGCTGTTTGGAAGCATTTTCACCTGCATCTGCTGCAATTTCATCATAACGGCAATCTTACGAAGGCTGCCCAGATCGCTTCCGATCTCATCTTTCATTTCCAAAACAGTTACATCACATCCGTCTGTCGCAAGAGTATCCGCTGTTTCCAGTCCTACCAGACCGCCTCCGATAACAGCGACTTTTCCTTTCGGACACACTTCATGCCTGAGAACTTCCGGTGCTGATGCATGCTGCAACTTATCCATACCTTCTAACTTAATCGTAATCGGAGAAGAACCGATTGCCAAAATAACAGCGTCCACATCTGCATCCTTCAACATTTGTGCATCTACTTTTGTATTCTTATATACCTTTACAAGTTTTTCTACCTGTTCGGCCATCTCAAACGCCGCCGCCTTCATCTCAGCCTTGCCCGGCGCTTCTCCGGCAAGAAGAAATTCTCCTCCTAATGTGTCAGAAGCTTCAAACAGCGAAACTTCATGTCCTCTTTCGTGCAGGATCTTCGCAGCCTCCATTCCGGCAACACCTCCGCCGACAACCCATACTTTCTTCGGAGTTTCCGTTTTACTTAAATCGTACTCTGATTCATGACCGATCATCGGATTTCTCATACAAGTAATATGAGGACGGTTTGCAACATCGGTAAAGCCATCATAGCAGCCCTGATTACATCCTACGCAATGTACAATATCGCCGATTCTGCCTTCGTGCGCCTTATTCGCGAATTCCGGATCTGCAAGCTGCGCCCTTCCCATAACAACCATATCTACTTTGTCCTGAGATATGATCTCTTCTGCCAGCGCCGCCGTATTGATCCTTCCTACTCCGACAGTCAACATCCCTGTCTCTTTTCGGATTCTCGCCGCATTGTCAATATTAAATCCATTTGGCACATCAATAGGCGGAACTTCATACATAGACGCCGCCGTAATGATATTTCCTCTGGATACATCTAGAACATCAACGCCATGCTCTTTTGCAATCTTACAAAATCGAATCACATCTTCAATCGTAAGACCGTTTTCCAACATGTCGTCCTGAGCGTCAATTCTGATAAACAACGGCATCCCTTCCGGCATATTTTTGCGAATTTCATCAATTACTTCCAACGGGAATCGACATCTGTTCTCAAAACTTCCTCCATATTCATCTTCCCTGTGATTGAAGCCCGCACTCAGAAATGAATGAGGAAGGTAATTGTGCGCCAGATGAAATTCCAAGCAGTCATATCCGGCTTCTACCGCTCTGGCAGCCGCTTTTCCATAGCATGCGATTACTTCCTGAATCTGTTCTTTTGTAATGGCTTTGATCATATAAGCGCCAAAATTCATATCCGAAACAACCAGCATCTGCGCCTTCGGATCCATGCATGCGGCAATAGATCCCTGCCAAAGCTGAATTCCTGCTTTCCCGCCGTTTTCATGGATTGCATCTGTCAGTTTTTTATGTCCTTCAATCAAGTAATCTTCACTGATAGATACAAAATGCGCCGGCGCACTTGGCGTATGTACGGCGGCTACTTCTACAATATTCAGTGCGCATCCGCCTTTTGCTCTTGCAGCGTGGTAAGCAATCAATTTATCTGTCACTGCCCCGTTTTCCGCCGCCATTCTCGTTCCCATAGCCGGCAAAATAATTCTGTTTTTCAGCTCCATATCACGAATCTTAATTGGAGCAAATAAATGTTCAAACATCTTTCTGTCACCTCCGGTATTTTGATTTCATTATAAGGCGAAGTACAGAAAATAGATATTCAGATATTTTAAAATTATTATCAATTATTTACTTTTCATACTACATCTGAATTGACTTGGCGTTTGATTCATATATTTAAAAAAACTGCGCTGAAAAGATGAAATACTTCCAAATCCAACGTCACTGCTGATCTGTGTAACAGTCCGGTCTGTAGCAACAAGATAACTGCAGGAAATCTGAATTCTTACTTCCTCCAACAATTCCAAAACACTTCGTCCAAACACCTCCCGCGCTCTTCTTTCAAGCAAATGCGCATTCTTTTTCAACACTTTCTCCATTTCTTTCATCTGAAACGGATCATGAAAATTAAGTATAAGATAAACCAAAATCTGCAGTGCCTCTTCCTCCGAATGCATTTGCATACCGTTTCCTACATTTTGTTTCTGGTATTCTCTGACGCTCACGTTCATATAACGTTTAAATACTCTGTAAAAATCTTCGATATTAGTAAATCCGAGATAATCACTGATGTATTGGATATTCAAATCCGGAAAATGCAGAAGGGCACAGGCATTAAATATCTTTCCCATTTTCTGAAGCTGAAAAAAAGTATAACCACACCGCCGCACAATTTTACGATTCAATGTTACCGTTGTCATCCCTGCCGCTTTGGCATACTCTTCCATTGGTACTGTTTTGCTTGTATCCAACAGCACCCTTTGAATAACATCCCATACACAGTCTTTTTCGGAATCCTCTTTTTTCTTTCTCTCCATAGCGTATCTGCAGTACAATGCATGTAACTGCATGGCAAGGTAGATATTCATATTATACAGCAGAAATTTTTCTTCCTGCTCTTCAGCCAACAAGTCGTCTAAAACACGAAGAACCCTCTGTTTTTCTTGCGCATTCAAAACAAATAAAGGGGGAACGCCATACATCAGCACCTCATTTTCATTTTCTTTGTGCTGTTCAAAACACAAAAACATAAACAGACCGATATGAAAAGAAACCTTTACGCAGCGCAAAGGTTTTCTGATCTGTTCGATTCTATAAAAATGATGCATGTAAAGGCAGCAGAAAACGCCCTCTTTCATTTGATATTTATCTCCGTTGATCCAAATATCGGCGTCACCGCTCTTAACATAATATATCTCTGTCCTTTCATGAAATTTTTGTTCGAGCGGCTTTTTAATCTCGATCTCTTCTGCATGAATCTGTTTTTCTTTTAAATTATAGTAATCACTTCCTGTAAACCAATCCTTCTGATACCACATTTTGATTTCCTCACCGTTTCTTTTTTCAGATCTGGTTTTCTTCGATCACTCCTGATCGCATTTTATATTATAATCCTTTAGCGTCAGATGATCCCAAACGGCAATTACTTCCTCAGCGCTTCCATCATGCTTTCCTGATATGCCGATCTTCGTTTCTTATACATCGCTTCCCTTATTTCCTGCAGTTCTTGAACAGACACCTGCTCCAGCTTTTTCATCCGCCTGTCGCTTAGTTCTACTTCCGATAAATATGTTTCATACAAATCCGCCTCATACTTCCAAAGTTTCAGCCGCTCTCCATATCGGATCTTTAATTTCTGTGCGATCAAAAGCCCCTCCGGATCAAAATCCCCCGCATACCAAAAAACAGTGTCGCACGAAAATTTATCCATAAGAATAAGTACCGCCAGACGTAATTGCCCATTCCCGCAGATCACAGTCCGCTGCGGATACTCCCTTATCAATACAGAAAATACTGCCGGATTTTCCACAACGTATACCTGACTACTCTGTCCACAGACCTTCTCTAATCTTCCAATCGTCTGTAACGTCAATTTTACAGGCTCTCTATTCTCAAGAAAACCTTCAATGCCTTCATGTAAACCGCCGTCCGGTTTCCATCCGTGAATCCCATATGCCAGCGCATCATTCGATACTTCATCTTTCAAAATCCCTGCCTCATAATAGATTCTGTTTTTATACTCTGCTCTGGAAAGTCCTTCTTGTTTTAAATCGAAATTCCTTTCTCCAAGATAATTAAAGAGTAGTTTTTCCCCTGTCTTCCCTTCATCAAAATAATGGGGATTTCCTGTGACATTTGCCGAAAACACAGCTAACAATTCTTTCTGCTTTTTATCTTGAAACACTTTCAATTTTGCAATCCCTGTCGTTACATACGTTAGAATGCTCCTCAATTCCTCCGGGCTTTCTTTGTATAACTGCGTAATAAGCAAATATCCCTCTTTCTTTTCCTCCAATATGCTGCGCAGCCATTCTCGTCCGCTTTCATCCGAAATACTTTCCAGTATCTCCGCAAAATAATCTTCTCGCCTTTTCGACTCTGCCAGTTCGATTTCCTTTTTTACCTGCAGCGGCTCTCCAAAATAAGTTTCCAGAATCAATTCCCAGGTTAATCCCGCAAATTTACTGGATTCCAAACATTTTTTCATTAAATCCGCAGAAATTGTTATTGTCTTATTACTTGTATAATCCCTTTGAAAAAATCCTCCTAATTGACTTTTCTCTTCTCTGCTCAGCGACGTAAGCATCGCCGTTCCCCCAAAGTGGCCAAGACCGGCATATTTATCCCGCATTTTCAGAAATAGTTTTTTATATACCGGACGCGCCTTGAAATACAGCATGCATTCTTCTAACAGATCGTTTGTTTCTGTTTTATCCATGACTCAAGTCCTTTTCTGTTACCATACTTTTTATATTTCCATTCCAGACATACCGAATAACCGTAACATATTTCGCATTCTCCGGGCGGACAAGCTGATAGATTGCCAAAGCCGGAACCGTATCATAATCTCCCCAGAGAATCTGTGAGTTGATCATAAAATTAAAGTCAAACTTCACCATCAGCCGGAACATGTCCCGAATATTCATTTCATCTACTCCCGCGAATGCCTCGTCCAAGGAAATCAAATACGGAGCATCCTGTCTTGCCCCTGCATATTTTGCTACTACTGCCGAAAATAGCGGCACGTACATCGACATCGCCTTTTCTCCGCCGCTAAAAGTAAAGAATACGCGGTCTGTCAGTTCCCTTTTCTTCTCTCCTGTTTTTTGACATTCCAATTGAAACTCAAACCATTGACGATAATCCAGCACATTTCTCATAATCGCATGAAAAGACTGCACATTTCCCAGATCATTTGCAGATTTTCTTGCCTCTTCGATCTTAGATCGAAAATGTCCGGATAACTGCTGCGCCTCTTCCGGACGCATAATTTCGGCATCTTTTTGCAGAAGTTCTACAAGTTCCCTCGTATCCAGCTGTTCTTCTTTCTCCGCCCGCTTATTTTTCCAACGCAGACTCAGCGTAAGTCCGCTGGAAGTCTTCATAGACTCCATCAATGTGTTCATTTTCTCAACCCATCGCTTACTGGCCTGAATTTTTCCGCGAATTTTCTTACTGATCGTATTGGCAAGAATATCTTCAAATAACTCTCTGTCCTTATCACTCAAAAGCCGACGCTGTACCTCTGCATCTTCTTTCATTCTGGCAATCAGTTCTTTAAACTTGATCGTGATTCCTCTATACTTAGCAGAAATATCGATTCGTCTCATACTTGTGTCGAAAACTCCGCTCTCCTCATCCAGTTCTTCAAATAATGACTGCAGCGTAACCTGATATTCCAACAGATATCCCCTATTCATATGATATACATTTTGCAGATTCTCCAAAATCTCACTGTGCCTTTTATTTCCGAATCTCCCCATAAACATCCTGCATATCTTCTCCGCCCGTTCTTCCGCATCGTCGCTTACCGCAAACGGACACTCTACATATCCAAGCTGATATTCCATTTCAAAAGCAGTGCAAAATCTGTCTTTCTGCTGTCTGTACTTTCCAACTGAAACTTCTATATCTCCCAGTTTTTCTATAAATTGTTTTTCTTTTGTTTCCAAATGAGAGCTTTGTGTAACACTCGCCTCAATCTCTGACGGCAGTTTCTCCAATCGCTCTATGCAATGTTCCAATCGCTCCCTGATTTCCTCATAATCCGTCAAAGCAAGCTGTTCCATCACTGAATTCAGACTTCCCCGCTTTTCCCGTTCATTTCGTATCATATGATTCAAATCGTAGCGGATATCATCCAAATCGGCGTCAATTCCTTCCAAATATTCCTTCTGCACCTTTGCAGAACTAATTCCATTCCTATAATTTCCATAGGAAATCTGTACTTTCATCAACTCTTCTTTATACTCGGTCAAGGATTCTTCTGCTTCCGTAAACACATCCAGACGCGGGGGCAGATAACACTTCTGACATACTTCCTGCACCCGCAGCCGAACTGCATCCAGACTTTTTCGTTCTTTTTCTACAATACCTTTCTGGATCTGTACTTTACACTCTATTTCTTCCAGAATATTCGTTTTCTTTTCTAATTCTTTTGCTGCCACTTTCAGATCCTGTTCTTTCGGAAATGATTTCCACTCTGTTTCCAGACAGCTTTTCCTTTGCTTTAATTGTGTAATTTCGTCTTCCGCTATTTGAATGGTATCTTCCAGCCTCCGACACTCTGCTTCTAGTTCCTGTATCTTCTTTATGCGATACTGCTCTCTTGCATAAGCTCCTATAAAACATGGCGTATAATTTTTCGTAACCGTTCCTTCTATGATTCCGATTCCATAATTTCCTCTTTTATCGATCCATGTCCTGTTTTTTTCTATAGACTCACTTATCGTCTCTTCGTCCTGTTCCTTCCAGCCGATTGCTGTTAATATACGGGAAACATTCTGGTACAGAAGAATATCTCCCTCTTCGTTGTCTACATCCAGAAAATCCATAATGTTATTTCTTACATATGCGGCATCACTGAAAATATAACGGTCACATACCCCCGCATCCAACGCCAGCGCCTGTTCTCTATATTCTTCAGGCACAATCAGCGCATCCAGTATGCCCATATGCAATAGCGCTTCTTCCAGATATGCCCGCTGTGTTTCATCCAATTTTCCGTCAAAATCAATTACTTTATATAACTGCAAATATGGAATTCCTTTTTCTTTCAAAAGCCGTCGATTCTTTTCCACTGCTTCACTGCGTTCCGGCTCCGGCTCCTTTTGATTCTTCCACTGTTCCAGTTCTTCGCAAATTCCGTCTTTCTCCAATCGTCTGTCGGACAATTCTCTGCTCTGCTGTAATACTTTTCCCGAAAGTTCCTGACTTTTCCGCTCAAATTCACCATTTGCCAATCCGCGGATATTCCAATAATCGGTTTCCGTTGTATACTTCTCAATTTCCCTTGCCATTTCCTGCAATAGATCTGACTGCAGATGCAGCTCCGCATTCTCCTTTTCCCAACGATATACCGATTCTATTGTCTCCTGTTTTACTTCATGAAACTGATTTTCATATTGAAGGACTTCTCGTTCCGCTTTGTTCTTTTCTTCCTGATAGGAATCCAATTCCTGCAAAAATCTACTGTATCTTTCCTGACAACCCTTTTCTTCTTCCAGCGTCGTTTTTCCAAGACGGACCTTTGTCATATAATCCTTTAATAATTCTGAATGAGCCTGAAAAGAATACTGCTCTCCTTTCTGCTCTGTCAGCTCTTTCTTCATAAATGCAAATTCATCGAAAGGAACCCCCGCCATCTCTTCTTCCATATACTCCAGACTGTTTTCAATTTCTTCCCAAAGCATTTCATTTTTCTGAAATTGAAGTTGTATTTTCTGCTCTGTTTCCTGATATTTTTCTTTTTTCTCCTCTTCCTGCCTCTGCTCCCCGGCCTCCTTATTTCCTGTTCCAGTCCCATCCGGGCCGGGCGCGCCGCTGAAAGTCAAGCGCAGGCCTTCCCTGGATGGAAAGGCCCTTTTTCCATAGTACAAGATTTCATATACCGTCTCTTTTCCAAACTGCTCTGACCAGGATTCTGCCTGTTCTTTCCAGTCTGTCTGATGAAAAATCTGAAGCATCGGTTCCAGACACTTATCCTCCCTGTACTCCCGTTCTGTCTCTTCATCCAGCCAGACTGTCATAGAGCTGCTTTTGTCAGCGTCATAATCTACAAGATACGTCCTTGTGTCTCCCTTCTCGTCTGTCCCATACAAAAAGGCGCTGAGGCTCTGAATTGTTCCGCTTCCGTCAAAGGTCATCTCATAGCAGTCTGAAATATACAGCTTCTGCGGCAGTCCCAGAGCCGTATCCAAATCCTCCAGCACTCCCTCCGCACCGCTTTCAAATACATTTCCATGTGTCAGGGCAATCTCTTTTTTATGAGTCCACTCCTCTATTTTCCAGGACAAAGCCCCGTGGTAAGGAACGGCGGAATAGATGATTCCTCCTCCAAAGAAAAGGGAGACCAGAATGATGGCCAGCACGTCCAGCCGGATCCGCCGCCTCTTTTGAACTGGTTCAGCTTCTGTTTCACTGCTTTTTCTTTTTCGTATCAGGCAAATCAGCAGGGAGCCTGCCGTGCCTAAACTTCCAAGCAGAAGCAGAGGCATGTGCCTGCGCAGGCCGCCGTACTGGCACAGGCTCCACAGCTGAGACATCATGAGCAGGTAAAAAAGCAGGCCAAGCGTCTGGAATATGTGAGAATTTCGTTTCATGGACCGTTTCATTCCTTTCGTCATTTTGTGCATAGCGAAATCTCCGCAGCGCTTTTATCGCGGTGCGGAGATCTGCTGTCTCTGGTTATGTAATTTCTATTTTGTCTCAAATACGGCGGTCTGTCAACCTGGAATTAGAGGGGAGAACTAATTCTCTCCCTGCTTTCTGGCTGTGACCTTTCGATATGCGGGAATCAGCGCAAAGAGCAGAATCACTGCCACAATAATAATTGAAATCGGTCTGCTGAAGAAATAAGGGATAATTCCGCCCTTCGGCACTGCTAAAATCAGGCTTCTTCTGAAATTTGCCTCCATAATGTCAGCCAGTACGACGCCTAATACAAGTGGCGCAGGTTCAAAACCGTAGATTTTCATGAAATATCCGATTACGCCAAATACCAGCATAATGATAACTTCATACATATCATTATTCAGGGCGTATGTTCCAATACATGCAAGAGCAACAATAATTGGAACTAAAACAGAGTTAGGAACCAGACAGATTCTCGCCATCTGTTTCGCCATGGCAACGCCGATAATTCCCATCAAAATATTGGAAATCAAAAAACCTAGAAAGATGGCATAGGTTAAAGGAGCCTGAGAACCGGTAAACAGCGTGCTTCCTGGCTGCAGTCCATGCATAAGCAGAGCGCCATAGAGAATCGCCGTTACAGGGCTTCCTGGAATACCAAGGGTGAACAGTGGAATCATGGCTCCTCCGCAGGCCGCGTTATTGGCCGCCTCAGAAGCTGCTATTCCTATTTCTGAACCCTTTCCAAATTCTTCTGGCTTCTTAGACGATCTCTTAGCTACTCCATAGCTTAACCAGGCTGCAATGGAAGCTCCTGCCGCCGGTATAAATCCTACGAAAGCGCCTATAGCGGAACTTCTAAGCATGGTCGGCATAAGCATCTTTGTATTTCCTTTTTTCCATCGCCTGCCTTTCAGGCCTGCAGCCGGATCATCCACAATCGTAGCTCCGTTGCCTTTCATCAGCCTTTCAACCAGAATCAAAATCTGTGAAATAGAAAACAATCCAATCAAAATAGGAGTGGAGTCAAGTCCATCCTCCAGCCACAGCTGTCCGAACGTAAACCGTGATACTCCTGTGATAGAATCCATTCCTACACAGCCTAAAAGAAGTCCCAGCAAAGCTGCAAAAATTCCTTTGGCCTGATTTTCCCCCGTCAGCCCCGCTACTACCAAGATGCCAAAGCAGGCAATCAGGAAATACTCCAGGCAGGAGAACAGCTGGCTGATTTTGCCTAAAGCCGGAGCAAACAGAATCAGGCAGACAGCTCCTATGATACCTCCCATTACAGAAGCAACGGTTACAATCGATATTGCCTCCATTCCCCGGCCTTTTTTCGTCATTTCATATCCGTCCATGGTTGTCGCGGCAGAAGCCGCTGTTCCCGGCGTGTGGCAGAGCACTGCCGTAATAGAGCCTCCGTATACTCCTGTAGTATACATAGCAGTCATCATAACAAGCGCTGCTGTCGGATCCATGGAAAAAGATACGGGAAGCAGGAGAGCAATTCCCACAGAAGGCCCAAGTCCTGGAATAATTCCTATGATCATTCCTCCCACAACGCCTATCATGAGAGCAATCAACACCTCAAATGACATCAGGGATACGACAGCCTGAGATAAATATTCTAACATTGGTTTCCCCCCTTTTTAAAAACGGAACAGTTCGCCCAAGATACCAACCTTATAAATTGGGAGCTGCAGAAGCAGTACAAATACCAGGTAGCATAAAACAATATAAATACCTGTGATAAGCAGATTCACCTTCATAGATTTCAGTTTCAGGAACTTTTGAGCCAGAATCATAAATACTGGCGTAGCAATCCAATAAGTAATGTACTGAAATCCCAGAAAATACAGCAGTATAAAAAACATAAATAAAAATGCATATCTGCTGCCTTTTATTGTCATGGAATAATTGTATTCTCCATTTTGTTCCCTGGTCAGACGAAGCCCTTTCAAAATAATAGACAACGAACATGCTCCCATTAAAATTGCCAGAGTCGTTGGAAGATAGGACGCTTCTCCCGGAATCTGGACTGCCTGAATCAGCACAAATACACAGAACCCCATCAACACTGTTCCCAGCCACACGTCTCTATGAAACCGGTTCTTCATACGCTTTCCCCTCTCGTATAATATCTTTTAGATACATAAATCCATGTATCTTGCTTAATAAGTTACCAAATAAATATTGTTCAATCGGCTTAGCAAAGCCCATGATATAATTGTCCCAGTGTCAATCAGGTAATAGTTCTT
>OGPC01001379.1_pt1 | contig 15928 bp, 14 predicted proteins | sample 1552911 | NCBI WGS metagenome assembly OGPC01 (sample SAMEA2580248, study PRJEB22360) | human gut metagenome | biome: human gut; feature: human-associated habitat; material: faeces | place: Denmark | collected 2008/2010 | reverse complement strand
TACAACAACCGCTCAGTTTTTCAATTGTCGTCTCCAAATGGCGTTTGATATACATCGTATGTCTTCCTTTATTATAAATTTAGAAAAATGGGTTTTTAATAACCTTTTTTTCCTTTTTATCCTTCTTCTATTTCTCATTAGATACAAACTTTTAGTATAACACTCTGTACTGTTTTTACATGCCAATACTGCTCACAGCAACTATTTTCATATATATCAGTTTTATAAAAAACTTTTCGAAAAACAGCAACTCTAACATGATATTTTCAAAAACTGCGCTGCACCGGATAACTTCAACCTATTGGCATTGGCCGGAATAAAAATACAGCTTCCTTTGGTATAAGCCAGCGTTTCGTCCTCGCTCATAACTATATGACCTCCGCCGTCCAGACAAAGCAAAGCCTGAAAAGAACTACTGCCTATATACAATTCTGCCAGTTTATTTTTTCCTTCTGTATTCAGAAGCATCCGTTCAACCTGAAAATATTTACAGCGGCATAGAAATTCTGTCGCGCAGCCTGGTGTATAGCGCAGCACACGCAGCGGCTGCCGCGGCGGCTGCTGCCCTTTTAGATTGGCAACTGCCAATGCTTTTTCTATATGCAGCTCACGCTTTTGTCCCTGCTTATCTGTGCGGTCATAATCATATAGCCTGTAGGTAAGATTAGAGCTTTCCTGCACTTCGGCGATCAGATTACCTGCGCCTATACCGTGCACGGTCCCTGCCGGGATATAAAATACGTCATCCTGACGCACTTTTACTTTCTGCAAATATCTTTCTATGGTTCCGTCTTTTACGCTTTGCCTTACAGCAACACTGTCCATATCACTGTAAAAACCGTAAATAAGTTCAGCGTCTTTATCTGCTTCCAGCACATACCACATTTCTGTTTTGCCCAATTGTCCACGCTCATAAAGTTTGGCATATTCATCATCCGGGTGCACCTGCACAGACAGTTTTTGCCTGGCGTCGATAAACTTTACCAATATGGGCAGTTCGCCTTTACTGCGAGGATGAGTCCCAAGATACTCTGGATGTTTTTGCAAAACTTCCGTCAGCAGCATACCCTTATGCTCACCTGTGGCTACAGTGCTCGGTCCTTCCGGATGCGTAGAGCACTCCCAGCTTTCAGCAACATTATCCAAATCAGCCTGTTTACCGAAATGCTCTTTCAACTTCTGCCCGCCCCAAAGCGCTTCTTTGCAGGCAGGCTGCAATAAAAATGGCCGGGGCTTATAAACTGTTTTTCTATTCTTCCAATTCAAATTTTTGCTTGTCATGGACACTTATCTCCCTGCCCAGCTGCACTTCCATTACTTCAAGTTCGCTGTCTGCCATGATCGTATGTCTGCAGCCAGCCTGCATTGTTATCACGTCACCTGCCGTTACCTGCTCCTCCATTCCGTCAACAATGGTGCGACCATTGCCGGAGATGATCGTCCAGACTTCGTCCCTGCGTTCATGACTGTGGTAATTCATTTTATTGCCTGCTTTTAAAGTTACCTTGATGGTCAGGCTGTTTTCGCCTACGTCTAAAACCCGGAAACTGCCCCAGGATTTTTCAGCAAACATCACCTGTTGATCTATGGCGTCTACAAAAGGCTTGATGTAACTGGACTGCTCTTTTTCGGCTACCAGAATACCATCAGGACTGGCAGCTACTACCATATCCTTTAAGCCCATACATAATACCGGTACATCCAGTTCATTCATAACATGTACGTTCTGACATTTTTCGTTCATTATCGCCTTACCAACGGCTTGCTCTTCCATGGCTTCAGTTAAGGTATTCCATGTGCCCAGGTCTTTCCAGGCTCCGGCAAAACGCAGCACATTGATCTGCTTTTCCTGCTCAACTACGGCATAGTCAAAGCTGATTTTTTCTAAGGTTTCGTATTTGGCATATAAGTCATAGTAATCTGTAAAATCAAGAAGCTCATGCGCTTTTTGCAAAACATATTTCAGTTTGCAGGCAAAAACACCGCCGTTCCATAATGCGCCATTGCTTATATATTCTGCCGCTGCCTGTGCATCAGGCTTTTCCTTAAAAGTATTTACTTTGCTGACATCTGCATCTGTTTCAGGAAGGATATAACCATATTTTTCACTGGGATAAGTAGGCGTGATGCCAAGTAAAACAAGCCCTGTTTCTTCTTGTTCTGCCAACTTGTTTAATTCCTGTAAAGCAGCAAAATATTCGTTTTCAACATAAGGATCGACCGGGCAAATAACAACAGCTTCTTCGGCACTGATCTTTAAAACATCATGCAGATAGCAGATAGCCAAAACTATCGCCGGAAAAGTGTCTCTACGACACGGTTCAACAGAAATACTGACATTGTCGCCCAACTGATTACAAATAGCTGAAACCTGAGTTTTAGACGTTGCAACAGTTATGGGCGCAACAGCGTCAACTGTACGTATCTGCCTGTATACACGCTGTAGCATGGATTCATAATCTCCGTCTGCACCTTTAAATATTTTTATAAATTGCTTAGAACGTATATCATTGGAAAGCGGCCACAGCCTTTTGCCGCTCCCGCCGGAAAGTAGAACGATATTCATAATTTATACCTGTGTTTCTGTAAAATCATTGCTTTACCAAATTAAAAATATCCTGAAACAGTGTCTCAACGTTCAGCTCGCATTGGATTCTGCAAAAAATCCTCATACGCCAAACGTATCCCCTCTTCCAGCTCTGTTTGATACTGCCAGCCTAATGCAGCACTTTTTGATACATCCAGCAGCTTGCGTGGCGTTCCATTTGGTTTACTGGTATCCCAATGTATTGCGCCGTTATAGCCAACAACACTGGCTATAAGCTCAGTTAGTGATTTAATACTAATTTCTCTACCCGTACCAGCATTGACCGTTTCATTCCCACTATAATTATTCATCAAAAAAACACATAGATTGGCCAGATCATCTACATATAAAAATTCACGCAGCGGGCTACCATCTCCCCAGCAGGTAACAGATGGTAAATTTTGCTGCTTTGCTTCGTGAAAACGTCGAATAAGTGCCGGCAATACATGGCTATGAGTAGGATGATAATTATCATTAGGACCATATATGTTAGTGGGCATAACGCTGATATAATCCGTACCATACTGACGATTTAAAAATTCACAATATTTTATACCACTAATTTTTGCCAACGCATATGCCTCGTTAGTCTTTTCCAGTTCACCGGTCAAAAGACAACTTTCAGTCATCGGCTGCGGCGCCATCCGCGGATAAATGCAGGAAGAGCCTAAAAATTCCAACTTTTTGCAGCCATTTTTCCAAGCGCTGTTGATAACATTCATTGCCAAAATCATATTCTCGTACATAAAATCAGCCAGCGAATCATTATTAGCAACAATTCCACCAACCTTAGCCGCAGCAACAAATACATATTCTGGTTTTTCATTGGCAAAAAAAGCTTCCACCTCACTTTGCCTACACAAATCTAATTCTTTATGAGTTCTGGTTATAATATTGGTGTAACCCTGATTTCTTAATTCCCGCACAATAGCTGATCCAACCATTCCAGTATGGCCAGCAACATAAATTTTACTAAAAAATTCCATTACACAACTTCACTCCTATACCAGGCTATTGTACGTCCAATACCTTCTTCAAGTGATACATATTGGGTTTTATTAAATTCTTTCTCTACTTTTTTCATATCAACAAAAACTTCTTTGGGGGCACCTATCTCGCTTGCATATTGAAAAGGTTTCTCCAAAGGAACTTGTAATACTTTTGCAATTAATGTTGCCAATTCAAAAATAGTTGTATGTGATTTTCCTCCTACGTTATATACAATATCTTCTCCTCTTAATAAAATATTCCAAAGAATTGATACTGTATCTGGCACATAACAATAAACCCTTTTGGCTTCACCAGCATCTAACATACTAATTTTCCCATCTAATCCTTTTTGAATAAAATTATACAAGACTCTTTTATCACTGTTTCTAACACCAGGCCCATATGACAACGAAACACGTGCAATTTTAATACTATTGTTGTGTCTTTCTTCAAAGGCATGACAAATAGCTTCTCCACAACGCTTTCCCTCTATATAACAAGCCCTAAAATGATCCGGCATGGTAGTACCATAATCATCTTCCGAATATGGTACTTTATCCGATCCACTATAAACTTCACTCGTGCTTACAAATAAAAATTTACCATTCTCATTTAATTTCTCTAATAACATTTTTGTTGCCATTGTATTGATCAATATAGTTTTCATCTTATCTTGCATAAATTTTCCAGGTTGACCATATCCGGCTGCATGTATTATATAATCTGCACAAGGTAAGGATTGACAAAATACATAATCACTCAAATCACCCCTATATATTTCTATGCAACTATCATACTCTAGAAAATTCAAATGCTTGGGCAAATCATTATGTGCAATTAACACTAACTTTATTTTATTGTTATTATCTTTATTAAATTTTATTATTGAATAAATCAAATATGTGCCAATTAAACCAGTACTTCCTGTAAGCAAAATCGTTTTACCTGCAATAGGGCTTAAACTGAACTCTTCCCAAATTCTGACTATATCCTCTTCTATAATTTTGCTAGACATTTCACAATCCTCCCGCTACTCTTCTTTGCTTTACTTCGACAACAATTTCTTAAGTTTATTTCTTATATCACTACTAGTCATATTCATTTCCTTTTCCATGTCTTCAATAGTTCCATAGCAATCAAGAACTCTATGAGGTATGCCGACATAATCCAAAGCAACGGCATACCCTTCAAATGTTTGTATTACTTCATTTGTTAAGCCACCAAAATAATATGGCTCACACAACAAAATTTTTTTGCTATTAGTATTTTTTAACAATGTCTCTCTATCAAAAGGTTTTATAGTCGTATAATATAATACGCTAACATCCATATCTCCTACAGCTTCTATTACTTTATCTAGCATGGTACCAACAGCAATAACAGTCGCTTGCACCCCTTTTTTTATAACTAAGCCCTTCGAAAATTCAACTTTATTATCCTGCTTATTAGAAACTTCACTTAATCGAAAATATGTAGGACTTCCGTTATCATACTCACTGCATATCAATGAATCCATTTCTTTTGCTGTGCCTGGAATTACTATCTGCATATTGGGTAATTGCATTAAAGCCCCAATATCTCCGGGACAGTAATGAGTCATTCCCAAAGCACTATAGTCATAAGAAGCTCCTACACTAATAAAATTACCATTAATATTTTGATAGCAAAAATCATCTTTTAACTGTTCATAACCACGCTCTACAATGAATGGCGCTATTGTATGAAAAAATGGTATATATCCACTGATTGATAATCCTGCAGCAATACCAATTGTTGATTGCTCTAAAATTCCCAAATTATGAACACGATTAGGATATTTTGCTTTTATATCTCTAAATGCAAATACGCCTATATCATTAAGCAAAGTAATGACTTTATCATCATTATTCGATAAAACTTCTATTGTGTTGGTAAATTGCGCTCTCATACCAATGCCCATCATACTAACTCCTCTAATAATTTCTCTAGTTCTTCTTTATTTGGCGCACGATGATGCCATGCCGGATTGTTTTCGATGCTCTGGCACCCATTACCTTTGATTGTATTAGCTATAATAAGTATCGGCTTGTTAACAGTAATTGTATTCAATGCCTTCTCAATTTCGCTGTGATCATGACCATTTATGGATACAACATCCCATCCAAAATCACTAAACTTATTTTCTAAATTACCCCAAATTACAGAACGGTCAATAGAGTGGTTGTTATCCAGAATACAAACTAAATTAGATAAATTTTGCTGCCCTGCTATTATAATGGCTTCCCACATACTCCCTTCATTTAATTCTCCATCACCAATCAAGCAATAAACTTTCTGCCCTTTTTCTTTATAACTCAGTCCCATGGCAATTCCAACAGCTATTGGTAATCCATGGCCTAAAGATCCAGTAGAAGCTTCAACACCCGGTACTTTATTCATATCAGGATGCCCGCCTAATCTGCTTTTGTATTTTCCAAACTGTTCCATCTCTCTCTTATCAAAAAAACCTCTATCAGCCAATACTGCATACAACCCTATAGCAGCATGCCCCTTACTCATAATAAAATAATCTCTATCTTCCTTGTGCGTATTTACCGGATCAATTTTTAAAACTTTATTATATAGAACATATAATATATCAAGTATAGAAAAAGCACTTGGTACATGTCCTTCTTTCGTTTTATGAGCTATTTTTAAAATATCTTCTTTTAACCCTTTAAGTAACAAATTCTTACTCAAATAAATCACCCTCTATTTCGTTATTATTGCGCTTAAACAAGAGTCAAGAATTGGAACATATGAAATGTTGTGGTTGCTGCAATATTCTAAAACAGCTTTTTTCGCTCCTTTAAACTGATACATGCCAAAATCATGTATAAAAATATATCCACCTTTCTCCAGTCGGGGATAAAAATACTCTAGTCCAGCAAGAATTGGTTCGTATAAATCTGCATCGATACTTACTAAACAAAATTTTTCGTCTAATCCTTCAGCTGTTTTGGGAAAAAATCCTTTTTTTATTATCACATTATCTATGTTTTCCATTTTTTCCATAACTTCGTTTACGCTGGTATCATCAAAATAATATTTCATATCACGAATTCCAATTTCACTGCTATTTTGTATAACATCCGTTCCAAAACCTGAAAAGGTATCGAATAAATATATTTTTTTATTTGGCAAATATCTATTCAGATACTTTGCAAACTCCCCTTTATATACACCCAACTCAGCTACATTACCCTGTATATTTTTATTCAATATTTCATCAATACAATTTCTAAGCATAGCATGACGCTCTTCCAGCCATACAATATTATCTTTATATTCTTCAAATATAATTATTTTATTTTTTATTTCATTACCATATAAATTAATCAAATTATTTTCCATTTTCAAGGCTAATCTATTGATTGCCAAAATAATATAATCATATTCATAATTTATGATCTCTGATTCAGATATACACGGGATGGACTTCCCCCCCAGATGTACTCCTGTGTTTTGCAAATGTTCCGAAGTATCTACAAATGCTGTTATTTCATATTTTTTATCATCTAACATATATGCAACCTTCTTGCCATAGCCATTATAGCCGCAAATTAAAACTTTAATCATATCATTCATTACAACGCCTCCTATGACATACTCTCTAAAATAAAATATTTCAAATCTACAGTTACATTTCACATTTTACGACATCTGGTATTCTTATACTATTTCTGATTCTCTTTTTGCTAACTCAAAATCATGCTTAACCATAATTTTGATTAACTCTTCATAAGAAGTTTTTTGCGGCTCCCAGCCTAAAACTGTCTTTGCTTTTGTCGGGTCACCCCAAAGATTATCTACATCCGTAGGCCTGAACCACTGCTCATTAACACAAACCAGCATTTTTCCCGTTGCTATATCGTATCCTTTTTCGTTGATTCCTGTGCCTTCCCAACGAATATTGATACCTACTTCTTTAAAGGCTTTTTCCGTAAAGTCCCTTACAGTATGCTGCTCACCGGTAGCAATAACAAAATCCTCCGCAGTATCATGCTGCAGCATCAACCACATACATTCCACGTAATCTTTGGCATAACCCCAGTCACGCAGGGAATCCATATTACCCAATTCCAAATGGTCCTGTAAACCGCAGGCGATACGGCTGACAGCCATGGTTATTTTGCGTGTTACAAAGTTCTCACCACGGCGTTCTGATTCATGGTTAAAAAGAATGCCATTGACCGCAAACATCCCATACGCTTCCCGATATTCTTTAGTGATCCAAAAACCATACTGCTTTGCTACAGCGTAAGGACTATATGGATGGAACGGCGTTGTTTCACGCTGCGGCACCTCTTCTACTTTGCCGTACAGCTCGCTGGTAGATGCCTGATAAATGCGGCAGGTTTTAGTCATGCCTAAAATACGCACCGCCTCCAAAATACGCAGAACTCCCAAAGCATCCACATCTCCGGAATATTCAGGCACATCAAAAGATACCTGCACATGGCTTTGTGCCGCCAAATTATATATTTCATCCGGCTTCACCAAATTTATTATTCTGATAAGACTGGAAGAATCAGTCAGATCGCCATCATGTAGTGTTATTCTTTTATTTGCCAACAAATGATCTATACGAGAAGTATTGCTGATAGAAGCACGCCGCACAATACCGTGTACTGCATAACCTTTTTCTAATAAAAACTCTGCTAAATACGATCCATCCTGACCGGTAATACCGGTTATAAGTGCTGTTTTCACGCACACACACTCCTCAGCTATGTTGTAATTTTGACTTCAAAATCTGCACTATATCACTTGCATATCTCAATAGTTCTTTGAATTCTTTTGTTTTATAAAACAATGCCGATTGTATAACGATCATAATGATTCCAATCAACACACATTCCATAAGTAAATTAATATAGGTAACTTCAAAATTCAACCATGCAAATAAATACTTTATTCCTACTATCTCTATACCTGTTAATAAACTGAACACCAAATGTTTTCTTAAATATTTCCGCATGCTTATTTGCAAAATAACCCTGAATACAAACTGAATGCGTCCATATACTATAAAACCCAATCCTACAATAGTACCTAAAACGAGTCCCTGTATGCCCAAATATTGTACAAAGACAACAGCTACAACCAATTTACTGATCGCCGATAAAAGCATATACAGACGATCATTCTCAAAATTTCCATGAGTTGACCTATAATTATAAGCATTTTCAAATTGCATTCCCAAAAATACACTGATTGCCAATAAAACAACATACTCGTCAGGTAGAAGAAACTGCTGTCCAAAAAATAAAACTATAAATGATTGAAAAACAATAATATATACGCAACAAACATAACTGCCTAAAAATGAATATGCAAAATCCAGCATATTGTAAACGGAGATGCTCTTCTCTTTATCTTCCGAGTACACCAAATTACCCAAACTGGGAATAATACCTTGAAAGCATTTATACAAAACAGCATATATCCCCATATGTATCAAAACATAATTAGATAACAGGCCGGCTTCCTTCAGGCCTAAAAAACTCGTAACTATGACCATATCTAATCCACCATAGAAAAGATAGGATATTTTATGAACCATAAAGTTTTTAGTTTCCACAAAAAAATTACGCTCACGTAAATCTGCCAACCTTACCTCTACCGATTTAAGATATGGATAAACTTTCTTAACTTTCCAAGTGATTATAATATTCGCCAATATATTAAAGAATAATGTCGAAAATGCATACAAGAGATAGTTTTTTAAACACACAATGGCGACAACTTGTACACAACTATTCAGAAGCTTACACCCCATATCTATTTTTATACAAATGTAATCTTTTTGATCCGCTGCAAATAGTGTCCGCTTGTATGCTAAAAAATAAGTGCTTAAAACTGTAGCAATTTGTATTACATATACTACCTGTACATAATGCCAAGAAATGCTTATCTCTTTGACAATAAGTGGCAAGAAGAAAAACAAAACCACACCTATGCAAAAAATAAAGCCGCCAATTATTGTATAAACATAACGATATAAACTCATTAATATGTTGATTTCTTTTTTATTGTCGTTAGCGATTTCTCGATATAAATTGTAGCTGATAATCGCACCAACACCAAGTTCTGCTAATGATAACATTGTAATAATATTACCAAATAAGCCTTCTAATCCTAATAATTCTATAGGGAGATATTGTGTGAAAAGTTTGCGTATAAAAATTCCCAACAGTGCCACGCACGCAAATGAAATTAAGGAATATGTACTATTACGCAAAATATTTAATGTTCGCATTTATACTTTATAATCACCTTTACATTTTCTTCTTGAGCATATGCAAATAATAAAATTAGAAAACAACATTAATCATCTAAAATTTCTCTAAATTTGTTTTCTAATTTTATAAATCTGTCATACACATATTCAGCAGCAGAAGGTAGAAGCTTTTCTTGCTGCAAAAACTTGTTATAAAAATTATCATCTGTATTTAATTTTTTTATCAGTTTGATATTATCTGTATTATCTCCATCTAAATTCCAAAAAATAACGGCATCTTTATTTATGACATCAGGTTCTGGATTATTTAAGGCCCCAGCATAAATTGGTATACAGCCAGCCCTAAAACTATCAAAAATCTTTTCTGTACAATAATGTGGTGCATCCATATTTTCAGGGCAAATATTAAACCTAAATAAATTCATATACTTTAATTTATCATTTTCATATTTGTCCCAAAGCTCTGAAGTATTGTTTCTCCACTTTCCTGCATATGTTATATCAAGTATACCGTTTAAATCATCTGCTATTTTTGTTCTGAATCCAAATGCATCATGGCTATTAATACAAATACATTCTTTCAAACAACTAGACCTAGCTGCATTAATATTCCTCACCTTTCTTTGTATCTCGTTATATGAGTCACATATTGAAAAAAAACCATTATACAGTATCCAGCCCGGAAATCTCATGTATTTACTATTATCTATTTCAGCAAAACCTAAAGCTAAATCTACATCATCTAATAAATATTCCGAATAATTTTTTATTCTATAATTCACATGATTATAGAAAGCATAATCATTCAATATTAATGTATTGTGTTTTATATACGGAATTAAATTTTCTCCTGCGAAAAAAATTTTTTTACAATTATATAACTTACAATCTTCTTTCACTTTTTCAACATTACTATATAATTCACTATAACAACGAATCGGTTGTATTTTTTCTTGATGATTTCGATTCAACAGAACTTGCAAACAATTCGCCATATCCACATCCCCAAATGAAACATACGAAATTCCATTCTCTCCATTTTTCACTTCAAGTTCTGACGAAACTAACTTGTTTTTTAATTTTTGAAATATGAAAACATTTCTATCAATCAAAAAACCCATTTTAAATTTGTACATATATCTAAATATTCTCTCTTTAAGCAAAACTTCACCTACTTTAGTATTTATTAAAACAAAAATAAATTTTACACTTATTTTTGAAAACGAATATTTTTCAACCATTTCTGTTCTTTAAAAACGTTCTTTTATATTCTAAAAACCTTTCAGTAAATTCTTTCCCTATAACTTTAATCAATACTTTACGTATTTTTTGTTTTTTGCGTTCACTGTCACTTAACCAACTTCCTTGAAAATGATGTATAGTATAAGTATTTTCCGTCCTGTTCACTTTCCCTGAAAAAAAATCTTTAGCACAAAAATACTCAAAGGGAAATATAGCATTATTATTTCCAAATATTTGAAATGTATTATTTAGTTCAACATCATACTTATCCTTTATCATCCTTGTAATCGTTATAACATTCGTAGTCATATCATAACTGCCATCTTCATTCTTAAAATATTTATCATCATAGTAGGATAATAAATATCCCAATAATTCATTATCCCGACAGGAAGCCATGGTTCCTGTCTGGATTTGACTCTCCGACTCAAATCCAGACCAAAACCCATAACTTGCCAAGTGGTCTAATGGTTTACATACTTCCACATCAGTATCCATATAGACACCACCATAGTCATACAAAACTTTTAACCGCACATAATCACTGACAAATGCCCACTTTTTAGCTTCGTATGCTTCCCTGCAATATTGATTCTGCTTAACATCAAAATTGCTTTCATTCCACTCTTTTATTTCATAATCTGGGCAATACTTCTTCCACGTTTTGATATATCGTTTCACATCTTCTGGCAGTGGTTTGCAACCAAACCAACAATAATGTATTACTTTTGGTATCATCATCAACAACCCCAATGTTAAATTTTAGATATTATCCTTGATCCATTCTTTAATTCTAGATTTCTCTATAACTGTTCGCCAACGCAAATCATTTATATCAGTGTTTTTAAAATTAAAACTTTTTAAATAATTATCATTTATATTATCCAAACTTAAATTTGTTTTTAAAAATTGCATTTTTCTTTCTTGTTCAAATTTATTCACCCATTCATAATCAGTTGTTATTATTTTTAAATTTAACGCAATATACTCCAATAGTTTAGTAGACGTCTGTAAATAATATGGATATTTATTAGGGATATAGTTTAATGCATACTTACTTTTGCACGCCCAGAATGGTACCTCTTCATATTTTATAAAACCAGCAAAGAATATATTATTGCAATTTTTATATTGTTCGTATAACCCTGTTTCATATTTACCAATCAACAGAAGGCTATACTCTGATAAATCATTTGCAAATTTTTTTAACATAATATCGATATTTCTTTTCTCACTGATTTCTCCAACATAAACAAAATCATATGTTTTCTCAGTATCTACTAGTTGGAAAAATATATCATCAATACCCATATCTCTATAAAAACAAGGCACTCCATCATTGAAAAGAAACTGTTTTCTTACTTCTTCATTCAAAAATATTCTTACACTAGGTTTACTGTTTAATAAAAATTTAATAGTATTTTTGACTTTCGGAAACATTCCAACAGATGCTGAAGAATATTCATGGATTATCGGCCGATCTATTTTCCCAAAATCCATACCCATAAATTTCCATATTAAATCATACTCACATAAATTTATATTTGTTTCATTTCTGCTATCTACACAAATATATTCACTAAAAACCTTCTTATAAGCTTCTATTTCTGGCAAATATGCTTTGCCATCGCTCAAGAATAGTATTTTCTTCAACCTAATTTACCTCTTTTTATATAACTTACAATCCATAAATCGCTCTTATTTTTTCCATAATATTTTCAACATAATACTTTTTATCTAAAGATTGTTTTTTAATTTTTTTATATTCTAACAACAGTCTCCATTCATCTTCCTTATTGCTTTTGCAAAGGCTATCACTGCTCAACAAATCTCTATTTCCTCTAATATCAGAGGCTATTGCAGGAATATTACTTGCTATTGCTTCCATTAAGGCAACAGGCAAACCTTCGTGAATAGAAGGAAATACGAATAAATCAGCAATTTTACATATTTCTGCGATATCTTTTCTAAAGCCTAATAATTTCACTTTTTTCTCAAGACCTAGCTGAACAGCTAATTCTTTTAGCTGCTCCAGTAGTGGCCCTCTCCCGCAAATTATATAAACAAAATTTTTGTCCTTTAGTTTGCTCAATGACCTTATAATAACTTCATGATTCTTGCGTTTAATTAGTTCTCCTACAGAGAGTAATATTTTAGTATTTTCATCAATACCTAATGATTTTCTTTTTTCTTTTTTATTTATATCTATATTATGAAATTTATTTATATCCACCCCAACCCCAGGAACGTAATATACCTTGCCGTTATTGCGTAAGCTCCAGCCTTTAGCTCTGTTGTAATCTTCCTGATTTATGGTTATCAGCTTATCCGTAAACTTGGCACAAAAGCGTTCAACTGGATAGTAAACAAGCCAATTTAGCAAAGGCGCACCCTTATAAAAATGAAATCCATGGGCTGTATAAATCACTGTTGTATCTTTAGAACTTCTTGCAGCAAGTCTTGCTAATACCCCTGCAACCGGAGTATGGCAATGAATTATATCATAATGATTTTCTTGAATGATATATTTTAATTGATTATAGGCAGTAAGGTTTTGTTTCGAGAAAGGAAATCGTTCGAATGCTATATCAAAATGCCTGTCACAGTTTGGTATAACACACGGTTCATCAACAAAATCATTTTTTGCAGCTACATGAACTTCCCAACCATGCTCTTTAAACATTTTAAGGAATGGCAAATGGAATGTATTGATATGCGTTTTTACTACTGTTGCTACAAAAAGAACTTTTTTGACCATCTATTACTTGCACCTTTTCCTTTAATTTTTAGCGTATGGGTCATTTTTAATATCTACTGTTCCATACTCTGTTTTTAAATTATATTTATCAAAACTATATTCTTCAGAAAACAAGTTTTGATTTTGCATATAGAATTTTTTATTTATTCCCAACAATCCCAAAAAGGTATCATAAAACATATCACTGGTAAAATATTTATGTTTTCCATTTTCAATCTCTGCAAAATTATTATGCTTTTTTATGTAGTCATCGGAACAATACATCACGAAGGGAATCCGTTCCATTCTAAAATCAAATTGATTTCTCAACATCCCCTTTTTCTCTCCATGATCAGAAATATAAATAAATAAATCTAGATTATGGGGGGATAACTTTGCAAATATTTGTTGTAGAATGTAATCGGTATATAAAATAGAATTATCATAGTTATCGTTTATATTATCATTTGGAAATTTTTTGAAGTCTATTGGGTAATTTTTATAAGGAGAATGACTTCCCGCTAAATGTATAACAATGAGATTTTTGTTATTACCATTCGATATATCAAGTAGTCCTAACAACTCTTCATCATAACTGCTACCTTCTAAAAATCTCTTTTCATCGGCTTTTTGAGCAACTACATTGTATGACTCTCTATAATTAGATATATTCCCTTGATTACTTATCCAATAGGTTTTAAATCCTGCTGCTTTCGCTATCTCAATAAAATTTAAAGAACTATATACTTCTTTATCGTTATATTGGCTTTTTTCTGTCAACAAATATATCAATGATTTATTTGTTAATTTATAAGAAGAATAAGTATTATCAAAAAATATAAAGTTATCATTATTTCTATTTTGTGTCATCCAAGGTGTGTTATCTCGTTCATAACCATAGACATTCATATAATCACGACAAGCTGACTCACCTATAACAATAACTGCTGTCCTAACATTACTATCAGATGTTATTTCTTCTTGAATACCAACCTGTTCAGATAACATTTTTATTTGTTTAAAATATCCTTGTGCTATTTTAAAGTCTCTATGCAAATATAAGTGTTCCCCCCCCAATTACCAAATGATGGTTCACAATGCACACAACTAATAATATAACACCTGCAAGTATTTTCTTTTTGTTACTGACATCAGCCTCATATTTTTTATTAAAAGCCCAAATAAATATAGAAAAAGCAATAATTGCCAATAAAAAACAGGAAAAAGTAATCCTATTACTATTGATAAAAGCCAAAGCTTCCAGCCAGTTAGTTTGAAATAGAATCAGCAAAGTATCCGCATTAACTGATATGCCAAAAAGAAAATAATAAGCTATTTCAAACAATGCTAAACTACAAATAATTATTTCAATAACGCTTAAAATCAAACTGTGCCTGTCAAATATTTTTCGCAGAGCTAATAGCATCACTACCAGTGCTTCTGCAAAAAACAGCTCGTAGTGTGTTTCACGAAACCCTACCCCTACCTTCTCGGTATATAGAGTAAATGTTCCAGCTATACCTAAAAAATATACACAACCACATGATATGGGCAGCAAATACTCTTTTTTTCTTTCTGTCAATACAGAAAACATTAATGAAAAGAGCATTGTACTGACAATTACTTTTCCTACTCGTTGCCAACCTATGGCATCCATATTCATACTTATACCCTTATATGTAAGCACAAATAAAAAGATAAAAATAAAATTAAAACTAAGAAAAGCCAAAACTTTGTTTTTATCAATCAAATTTATCAATCTTTGAATAAACCCCACTATTGCTTAACTCCTTCGGTACTGCTTTTTGTCAGCAGAACTTTGAATGTCTGCAGCATGATCATCAGGTCTGTTTTGACGCTGACGTCCTGTATATACAGCAGGTCGTAGATCAGCTTGTCATAGGCACTGGTGTTGTATTTACCTGCTATCTGTGCCAGGCCCGTGATGCCTGGTTTTACGTTGTGGCGATAGTCATATTCAGGCTTTTGGGCAATAAACTGCTTGACGAAGAACGGTCGTTCCGGTCTGGGTCCGACGATGCTCATTTCGCCTTTCAGCACATTGAACAGCTGCGGCAGCTCATCAAGTCTGGTAGCCCTCATAAATCTG
>OGPC01001377.1_pt1 | contig 15941 bp, 13 predicted proteins | sample 1552911 | NCBI WGS metagenome assembly OGPC01 (sample SAMEA2580248, study PRJEB22360) | human gut metagenome | biome: human gut; feature: human-associated habitat; material: faeces | place: Denmark | collected 2008/2010 | reverse complement strand
ACATGATATTTGTGCAAAATTCTTTGAAGGTGATGTAAAAGGAAGTCTGGAACTTCAGCTGAAAGCGATTCCGCTGATCGAGCAGTTGTTCTGTGAAGTGAATCCTATTCCTGTTAAGAAGGCAATGAAGCTTATGGGAATGGACTGCGGACCACTTCGTATGCCTCTTACAGAGCTTACACCTCAGCATGAAGAAAGCCTGGCAAAGGCAATGACAGAATTTGGAATCAAGCTTGCATAGTTTTTAGAGAAGAATGTGAAAAGGATATCATAGGTTGATTGCATTCAACAGATATGATATCCTTTTTGTATGAAAAGAGCTAATAGTCAGATAAGAATAAGACTGATCAGGAGGACAGACAATATGGTACGAGCAATTATGCATGGATGCAATGGGCACATGGGACAGGTAATTACCGGACTTATAAAAAATGACGAAAGTATTGAGATTGTAGCCGGTATAGACAAATATAAGGGAATTGAGAATGATTATCCGGTGTTTGACAGTATGGAAGCATGTACAGAAGAGGCAGATGTAGTCATTGATTTTTCCAATGCAGCGGCAATAGATGCGCTGCTTGACAGCTGTAAAGACAAGAAACTTCCGGTTGTTTTGTGTACGACAGGGCTTTCGGAGGAACAGCTTGCAAAAGTGAAAGAGACTGCGAAAGAGACGGCTGTACTGAAATCAGCAAATATGTCTCTTGGAATTAATCTTTTGCTGAAGCTTCTGAAGGAGGCAACGGCTGTGCTGGCGCCGGCAGGATACGATATGGAGATTGTGGAAAGACATCATAATCAGAAGCTGGATGCCCCAAGCGGTACGGCACTTGCATTGGCGGATTCCATGAACGAGGCAATGGAGAATCAGTACCATTATGTCTATGACAGAAGTCAGGACAGAAAGAAGCGCGACGCGAAGGAAATCGGAATCAGCGCTGTCCGCGGCGGAACGATCGTAGGTGACCATGAAGTGATTTATGCGGGCACTGATGAAGTGATTGAGTTTAAACATACTGCATATTCCAAGACCGTATTTGGAAAAGGGGCGGTAGAAGCAGCAAAATTCCTGGCAGGTAAACCAGCAGGAATGTATGATATGTCTGATGTGATCCAGTTCTAGGATGAGAACCGGTTCATATAAAATTAGTATGGAGGAGCTTATGAAAGAGTTAATGACACGTTATCTGGAACGACTTTCTGAACTTTATCCAACCATCGCCAAGGCGTCTACAGAGATCATTAATCTGCAGGCAATCTTGAATCTTCCAAAGGGCACAGAGCATTTCTTAACAGATATTCACGGAGAATATGAAGCATTTTCCCATGTCCTTAAGAATGGCTCAGGTTCCGTGCGCCGTAAAATCGAAGATGTCTTTGGGAATACTATGAGTAGCAGGGAGAAACAGTCTCTTGCTACTCTTATTTATTATCCGAGAGAGAAGATGGAACGGATCAGAGAATCAGAAGAAAACATGGAGGAGTGGTATAAGATTACTTTGTATCGCCTGATCGAAGTATGTAAAAATGCAGCGAGCAAATATACGCGGTCAAAGGTCAGAAAAGCACTGCCGGAGGAGTTCGCTTATGTGATCGAGGAGCTTATTACTGTGCGCCCGGAGATATCTGACAAGGAATCTTATTATAATGCCATTGTAAGTATGATCATAGAGACGAAGAGAGCAGGAGAATTCATTGTAGCGTTAAGTGAACTGATCCAGAGGCTGACGGTGGACCATCTTCACATTGTGGGAGACATCTTTGATCGTGGACCGGGGCCTCATATTATTATGGATAAACTGATGACCTATCATTCCGTAGATATCCAGTGGGGAAATCACGATGTTCTGTGGATGGGTGCGGCAGCAGGGCAAAGAGGCTGTATTGCTAATGTGATCCGCATCTGCGCCCGCTATGGTAATCTTGATATTTTAGAAGATGGGTATGGGATCAACCTTCTCCCGTTGGCCACTTTTGCTTTGAATACGTATGGAGAAGACCCATGTCTGCAGTTCCAGTTAAAGGGAGAACATTCAGGAGCGGAAGCAGAGAAAGAACTGGAAATTCGTATGCATAAAGCGATTTCCGTTATTCAATTTAAGGTGGAAGGGGAGACGATCAAGAGAAATCCAAGCTTTCATTTAGAAAAAAGAAATCTTCTGCATCTGATTGATTATGAAACGGGAAAGATTACTTTGGATGGGAAGGAGTATGAACTTTTGGACCATTATTTTCCGACCATTGATCCGAAAGATCCGTACGCATTGACAGAAGAGGAAGAAGACATTATGGAGCGTCTGGCTTGTGCATTTTTAAATTGTGAGAAATTGCAGAAGCATATGCGTTTCCTTTTGAATAAAGGAAGTCTCTATAAAGTGTATAATAATAATCTTTTATATCATGGCTGTGTTCCGTTATGTGAAGATGGAAGCTTAAAAACAGTGCGCATTTACGGACACGAGTATAAAGGGAAATCACTGTATGAGGTGCTGGAGAGCTATGTAAGGAAAGGGTTCTATGCCATAGATGCCGGCGAGCGGCAGCGGGGTAGAGATATGATGTGGTATATCTGGCTCAGCGAAAATTCACCGCTGTTCGGAAAGGATAAGATGGCAACGTTTGAACGGTATTTTCTGGCGAATAAGGAGACGCATAAGGAACAGAAGAATCCATATTATCATCTGTTGGAAAATGAAGAAGTCATTGACGGTATTCTTAAGGAGTTTGGACTTCCGGAACAGGGAACGCATATCATTAATGGTCATGTTCCGGTAAAATCAAAGAACGGAGAGAATCCGATAAAATGCAATGGCAAAGTATTAGTAATTGATGGCGGATTTTCCAGAGCTTATCAAAAGGAAACCGGAATAGCCGGATATACGCTGATCTACAATTCTTATGGGTTGATTCTTGCGGCGCACGATCCTTTTGAATCCACAGAGGCAGCGATCGAAAAAGAAAGCGACATTCATTCGGATAGTGTGGTTGTAAAGCGTGTCGTAGAGCGAAAGCTTGTTGGTGACACGGATATCGGCAAAGACCTGAAAGTCCAGATCAAAGAGTTAGAACTGCTCTTAGAGGCATATCGAAGCGGTCAATTGGCTGAGCGGTTTTAAAAAATGTCAGAATCTCCCAGTAAAAGCATTGTATAGAATCTGCTCATTTGCAGATATTACTAGCAACAAGTATTACTTGATGGATAGATAAATATACATGTGTGAAAGGGAGAGGAAAAATGAAACAGTTCAGAAAATTATTACTCATGTTAACATGCGTAGGTGTACTGATGAGCGTGACAGCCTGCGGAAGTGACAACAAAGACAACGGAGCGGTAGAAAATTCCGGGGAAACAGGAAATGGTGCGACAGAAAACACCGGAAATGCATATGACAATAATACAGATGTGAATGATGGAAACATCAAAAATGACAATATGAATAATGCTACAGATAATACAAATGACAAAGGCATGATAGAAGAAGCCGGAGACAAAGTGCAAGACGGCATTGACAGAGCGGAAGATAATCTGGATGATGCGGTAAACCGCAACGAATCTGCAACAACAAAAAATCAGTAATAAGAAGCGTAAAGAAAAAGTAGTTTCAGTGACTGCTTTTTCTTTTTTGAAGAAAACAAAGCGACAGTCTAAAAAAGTACAAGATATTCTAAAAAACAGAGCATACTCTCTTTTCAATCTGGAAAACGTGTGTTATAATGGCACTTATTATAATTATTGTAAGGAAAACAGGAGGTTTAGCGCATGAGATTTCGCCCGTGTATTGATATTCATAATGGTAAAGTGAAACAGATTGTGGGCGGAAGCCTTCAGGATACAGGCAATCAGGCGGCTGTCAATTTTGCGTCTGAGCAGGAGGCGGATTATTATGCGCGGCTCTATAAAGAAGACGGGCTTATTGGAGGGCATGTGATCCTGTTGAATCCGCCCACTTCTTCCTATTATATGGAGACTAAGAAGCAGGCATGCAAAGCGCTTGGTGCTTACCCCGGGGGGCTTCAGATCGGCGGGGGGATTACTGCGGAAAATGCGGAAGAGTATTTGAATATGGGAGCCAGCCATGTGATTGTGACGTCTTACGTGTTTCGGGGAGGACAGATCCGCTGGGAACAGATGGAAAGATTGAAAAGCACAGTGGGGAAAGAGAGAGTTGTCATCGATGTAAGCTGCCGCAAGAGAGAAGATGATTATTACATTGTAACAGACCGGTGGCAGAACTATACGGATGTCAGACTTACAGAAGATGTGCTGAGAGAGCTGGAAGCGTATTGTGATGAATTTCTTGTTCACGGTGTAGATGTGGAAGGAAAGTCGTCGGGGATTGACGAGAAGCTTGCCCGTCTTCTGGGAAATTATAATGGAATACCTGTTACATATGCCGGAGGAATCGGAAGCTTCGAGGATCTGAGATATTTTGAACAGGTGACAGAAGGTAAGGTTGATTTCACGATCGGAAGCGCGCTCGATCTTTTTGGAGGAACAGTGCCTTATGACGAGGTGAAATTATATAGATTATGATAGAACTATGTCCAGTTTGTAAACACTTTAGATATGGCTTGAATTGAAATATGGATAGTGTTAGAATGTAATTTAAGTAAATTTACGGACAAGGAGTATTTAACGAAATGGCTTTAATACAGAAAATTTTTGGAACACATAGTGAAAATGAATTAAAACGTATTTATCCGATCGCAGACGCTATCGAGGCGTTAGATGAGCAGATGCACAGTTTGTCTGATGCGGAATTAAAGGATAAAACGAGAGAATTTAAAGAGCGGTTATCCAAAGGAGAGACACTGGATGACATTTTGCCGGAGGCTTATGCAGTTGTGCGTGAAGCGGCTGTGCGTACTCTCGGAATGAAGCACTACCGCGTACAGTTGATCGGAGGTATTATTCTTCATCAGGGACGTATTGCAGAGATGAAGACAGGTGAAGGTAAAACATTAGTTTCTACACTTCCTGCTTATTTAAATGCACTGACCGGAGAAGGAGTTCACATTGTAACAGTCAATGACTATCTGGCACAGCGTGACGCACACTGGATGGGGCAGGTGCATGAGTTCCTTGGTCTGACAGTAGGTGTAGTATTAAATGGAATGGATAACGATGAACGCCGTGCCGCTTATAATTGTGACATCACCTATGTGACAAACAATGAGCTTGGATTTGATTATCTTAGAGATAACATGGTGATCTACAAAGAGCAGTTAGTGCAGAGAGGTCTGAAATATGCCGTGATCGATGAGGTGGACTCCGTATTGATCGACGAGGCAAGAACGCCGCTTATTATTTCCGGTCAGAGCAGTAAGTCAACAAAGCTCTATGAGGCATGTGATATTTTGGCGTGTCAGCTCCAGCGTGGAGAAGCCAGCGGAGAATTTACGAAGATGAATGCCATTCTCGGAGAGGATATCGAAGAAACAGGAGATTTCATCGTCAATGAGAAAGAGAAAAATATCAACCTGACCGAAGATGGTGTGAAAAAGGTTGAAAAATTCTTCCATATCGAAAACCTGGCAGATGCAGAGAATCTGGATATCCAGCACAATATTATTTTAGCGCTCCGTGCACATAATCTGATGTTCCGGGATCAGGATTATGTTGTGAAGGATGATGAAGTTCTTATTGTAGACGAATTTACCGGACGTATTATGCCGGGACGTCGCTATTCCGATGGTCTCCACCAGGCAATTGAAGCGAAAGAGCACGTTAAGGTAAAACGAGAGAGTAAGACGCTTGCTACGATTACGTTCCAGAACTTATTTAATAAATATGCGAAAAAAGCAGGTATGACAGGTACAGCTCTTACAGAAGAGAAGGAGTTCCGTGAGATTTACGGAATGGACGTTATTGAAATTCCGACCAATGTTCCTGTACAGAGAAAAGACCTGGAAGATGTGGTATATAAGACAAAAAGAGAGAAATTCAAAGCAGTCTGTGATGAGATCGAGGCAGCGCATGCCAAGCATCAGCCGGTGCTGGTAGGTACGATTACGATCGAGACATCTGAACTGTTAAGTGGCATGCTGAAGAAGCGTGGAATCAAGCATAACGTGTTAAATGCTAAGTTCCATGAGATGGAGGCACAGATCGTTGCGGAGGCAGGTGTACATGACGCAGTTACAATCGCAACGAATATGGCAGGACGTGGTACAGATATTAAGCTGGATGATGAGTCAAGAGAAGCCGGCGGACTTAAAATCATCGGTACAGAACGCCATGAGTCAAGACGTATCGATAATCAGCTCAGAGGACGTGCAGGACGTCAGGGTGACCCGGGAGAATCCAGATTCTATATTTCTCTTGAGGACGATCTTATGCGCTTGTTCGGCTCTGAAAGACTGATGAGCGTATTTAACACCTTGGGTGTTGAAGAGGGAGAACAGATTCAGCACAAGATGCTGTCCAATGCGATTGAAAAAGCGCAGGAAAAGATCGAGAGTAATAACTTTGGAATTCGTAAGAACCTGTTAGAATATGACCAGGTTATGAATGAGCAAAGAGAGATCATTTACGAAGAGAGACGCCGTGTATTAGACGGTGAGAACATGAGGGATTCTATTTTCCACATGATTAACGATTATCTGGAAAATACAGTAGATATGATCGTATCTTCAGATCAGGATTACGAAGATTTCGACCTGAATGATTTGAACCGGACAATACTGACAACAATTCCGATGCAGCCGATTACAAAAGAGGATGTAAAGGGAATGAGTCAGAAGCAGTTAAAGCATATGCTGAAAGAGCGTGCTGCGAAGGCATATGAAGCAAAAGAGGCAGAGTTCCCGGAGCCGGAGCACATTCGTGAAATTGAGCGAGTTGTTCTTCTTAAAGTAATCGATGCAAAATGGATGGATCACATCGACGATATGGATCAGCTCAGACAGGGAATCGGGCTTCAGGCATACGGACAGAGAGATCCGAAGGTAGAGTACAAGATGCTCGGTTATGATATGTTTGGAGAGATGACGAAGAGTATTACAGCAGATACGGTTCGTGCATTGTTCCATGTGAGAATTGAGCAGAAGGTGGAACGTGAACAGGTGGCAAAAGCAACCGGAACGAATAAGGATGAGTCTTCCGTTCGTGCACCAAAGAAGCGCGAAGAGAAGAAAGTCTATCCAAACGACCCATGTCCATGCGGAAGTGGAAAGAAATATAAACAGTGCTGCGGTCGTAAATAGAAGACCGGAAAATAGAAGATAGAAAGAGGTGAAAGCAGTGGTTGAGTTAGACCAGTTTAAAAGTTTGATGAACGCTTACGAAGAACCTCTTGCCGAGATGAGGGATTCACTTTGACGTCGCCGGCAAAGAGAAGCAGATGGAAGAGCTGGAGCGTAAAGTAGAAGAACCGGGATTCTGGGATAATCCGGAAGAGTCTCAGCAGATTATGAAAGACCTGAAGAACCTGAAGGAACTGATAGATGAGATTCGGAAACTGTATCAGGGATATGAAGATACGATACTCCTTATCGATATGGCTTACGAGGAAGAGGACCCTTCGATGGTTCGGGAGATTGAAAAAGATATTCGGGAATTTGAAGAACGGTTTGAAGTTCTCCGGGTTCAGACATTGCTCTGCGGAGAATATGACCGCTGCAATGCGATCATGACGATTCATGCAGGAGCCGGCGGAACGGAATCCTGTGACTGGGCGGGAATGCTCTATCGTATGTACAACCGCTGGGCAGAGAGAAAAGGGCTTTCAATAAAAATATTAGATTATCTGGATGGAGATATTACAGGCATAAAGACAGTGACATTTGAAGTGAATGGTGAGAACGCCTACGGCTATCTGAAGTCCGAAAAAGGTGTGCACAGGCTTGTGCGGATCTCGCCGTTTAATTCCGCAGGAAAGAGACAGACGTCCTTTGCATCCTGTGATGTGATGCCGGATCTGGAAGACGACATTGATATCGAGATTGCGGAAGACGAGCTGAAGATTGATACGTATCGAGCCAGCGGAGCAGGCGGACAGCACGTCAATAAGACTTCTTCTGCAATCCGTATCACACATCTGCCTACCGGCATTGTGGTGCAGTGTCAGAATGAACGCTCGCAGCATCATAACAGAGAAAAAGCTATGCAGATGTTGAAGGCAAAGCTTCAGCTTATGAAGGAACAGGAGCAGGCAGAAAAAGTGTCTGATATCCGGGGCGAGGTCAAAGAAATCGGATTTGGCAACCAGATCCGTTCCTATGTACTGCAGCCGTATACGATGGTCAAAGATCACCGTACGAATGTAGAAAACAGCAATGTGACGGCAGTGCTTGATGGAAATATCGATATTTTTATAAATGCATATTTAAAGGAACAGGCGAATCGCTAGAGGGAGGAATTATATGGTAAATATTGCGGTATTAGGTTATGGAACCGTTGGAAGCGGTGTTGTGGAAGTAGTGGACACCAATGGAAGTCAGATCAATCAACGGATCGGCGAAGAACTGAATATTAAATATGTTCTTGATTTTAAAGATTTTCCTGGGAATCCTGTACAGGAGAAAATTGTTCATGATTTCGAAACGATCATCAATGATGATGATGTTCAGATCGTTGTAGAAGTTTTAGGTGGTATTGAGCCGGCGTATACATTTGTGAAGCGCAGTCTGCAGGCCGGAAAAAGTGCAGTGACTTCAAATAAGGCTCTTGTAGCAAAGCATGGCGCAGAGCTTTTGTCAATTGCGAAGGAACATAATATCAACTTCCTGTTTGAAGCCAGCGTAGGAGGAGGTATTCCGATCATCCGACCGCTCAACTCTTCACTTACAGCAGATGAGATTGAAGAAATTACCGGCATTTTAAATGGAACAACGAACTATATGTTGACTAAGATGTTCTATGAGGGCGCTGATTATGATACTGTGCTGAAGGAAGCGCAGGCGAACGGATATGCAGAGCGTAACCCGGAAGCAGATGTGGAAGGTTATGACGCTTGCAGAAAGATAGCGATTCTTTCTTCTCTGATCTCCGGTCAGCAGGTAGATTTTGAAGATATCTATTGCGAGGGAATTACAGAGATCACAGTGGAAGATATGAAATATGCCAAAGCGATGGGTACTACAATTAAACTGCTTGCTTCCAGCAAGCGGATAGGAAAGAGACTACATGCAATTGTAGCTCCGTGTATGTTGTATCCGGAACACCCGCTGTACAATGTCAATGATGTATTTAACGCAATCTTTGTACACGGTAATGTATTGGGAGATGCCATGTTCTACGGAAGTGGAGCAGGTAAACTTCCGACTGCCAGTGCAGTGGTGGCAGATGTGGTGGATGCAGCGAAGCATTTAAACCGTAATATTATGACCATGTGGAAGGAAGAAAAGCTTGACCTGGAAGATAAAGCGGATGCGAAGAGACGTTTCTTTATTCGTATGAAGGGTGACGAGAAGGAAATGTTGAAAGACATTCAATATTCTTTTGGTGAAGTGGAGATTATCAAAGTTGATGGTCTGGAGGGTGAATTTGGATTTATCACTCCTGTTATGATGGAGGGTGATTATGACACAAGAGCTAACCGTTATAAAGACCAGATCTTACATATGATCCGTATTGAAGAGCAGAACTAATCACGCAGACAGAGAATGAGAAGTTACAACAGGAGGAATTATGCTAATTGTAAAAAAATTCGGAGGCAGCTCTGTTGCCGACAAAGACAGAATCTTTAATGTGGCAAAACGATGTATTGAAGACTACAAGGCAGGACATGATGTAGTCGTTGTTCTGTCAGCTATGGGAGATACTACAGATAATTTGATCGAACTTGCCAGGACAATTAACCCGGAGGCTAAGAAAAGAGAACTGGATATGCTGCTTACAACAGGAGAACAGGTGTCAGTATCTCTGATGGCAATGGCGATGCAGGCAATGGATGTGCCGGCAGTGTCTTTAAATGCCTTTCAGGTAATGATGCACTGTACATCCAGATATGGAAATGCAAGATTCAAACGTGTAGACACTGAGAGAATCCAGCATGAACTGGACTCAAGAAAGATCGTAATCGTAACTGGTTTCCAGGGAGTTAATAAATACGACGATATTACAACACTGGGAAGAGGAGGCTCTGATACGACAGCAGTTGCACTTGCAGCAGTACTCCACGCAGATAAATGTGAAATCTATACAGATGTAGACGGCGTATATACAGCGGATCCGCGTGTGTGTAAAAATGCAAGAAAACTGGACGTTATCACATATGATGAAATGTTGGAGCTTGCCAGCCTTGGAGCTAAGGTTCTTCACAACCGCTCTGTTGAGATGGCAAAAAAATATAACGTAGAATTAGTAGTCCGTTCCAGCTTGAATAACAGCGAAGGAACCACAGTCAAGGAGGCAGCGAAGATGGAAAAATTATTAGTAACAGGAGTGGCGGCAGACAGTAATACAGCCAGAGTATCAGTGATTGGAGTAGAAGATAAACCGGGAACAGCATTCCGTATTTTTAATACACTTGCAAAAAACCATATTAACGTTGATATTATTCTTCAGTCTGTAGGACGTGACGGAACAAAAGACATTTCCTTTACCGTTGCTTCTGATGATCTTGAGGCAACTTTGAATTTACTGGAAGAGAATAAGGAAAGACTGACCATTCAGAATATCACTTACAATGCTGACGTTGCAAAACTGTCAGTTGTAGGTGCGGGAATGATGAGTAATCCGGGTGTTGCTTCTAAGATGTTTGAGGCAATGTACAACTCCAGAGTCAACATCAATATGATCTCAACTTCAGAGATCCGTATTACAGTGCTTGTTGATGAAAAGGATATCGACAAAGCAATGAATGCAGTACACGATGGATTTATGATGCAGGAATAAAGAGCAGAAATAAAGCAAGTAATAAAAAATTGCCAAAACCATACGGTTTGGGCAATTTTTTTGTATAAAACAATTTCTTTTGAATTATTTCAGACTTAAATAGCTATTGTGATATTTCCCGGAAAATGTCACATCTTCTTCAAACCAGGAAGGTGGAGTGAAAGCATTGGCAGACGGTTCATCCGGGAATTCAACTTCTGCCAGTAGCAGTGGCGCAAGATCGCCTTCGAAGAGATCAAGTTCGATGGTAAGACCGAGAGGGTCGTTGGTAAATTCTCCGAGAGGAAGCATGTAACGCTTCTTTTTGATCAGTCGTCCGTCAATTTTGGAGAGGAGATGTTCATAAGCTTCTTTTGTGAGAGGAAGATTATATTCTTCTCTTGTCATAAGACCTTTGGATTTGTATGTGAGTTCATATTTTTCGTTATCTCTTCGGATTCGGATGACTGGATCTGTATTTAAATAGCCTTGTTCAATGGTTCGATAAGGATAGTTATTTAACGTTTCCGGTAATTCGGAAACGAGGTATTTGCGTTCGATTTCCATAGAAAATCCCCCTTGTTTATCCATAAATTCCAGACATAGATGCCCGATTCATAACTTTCATTCAACAGATATCATACCGGACTTTACACCAAAAGTAAACGGTGATAATATGAATCTGTTAGGATCTTTTGGAGAAAGGAAAGTGTGATATGATTAAGGTAAGCGTATTATTGGCAGATGGATTTGAAGAGATTGAAGCGTTAACTGCGGTTGACCTGCTTCGACGGGCAAGGATTTATGTAGATACAATTTCAATTACGGACGATTATACAGTACATGGGGCACATGGAATTAATGTGCAGACAGAAGACTTATTTGATGAGGTGGATTTTTCTGAATCAGATATGATCGTGCTGCCGGGCGGGATGCCGGGGACGACAAATTTAAAAGAGCATGCGGGAGTCAGGAAGGTTGTAAAAGAACATACGCAAGCCGGAAAATACGTGGGCGCGATCTGTGCTGCTCCTACGGTATTGGCAGATCTTGGATTATTAAAAGGAAAGAAGATCACCTGCTATCCTACAGTGGAACAGGAGATTCAGGGAGCAGTTCTTCTCCGCACACCTGTGGCAGTCGATGGAAATATTGTTACCGGAAGAGGTGCAGGAACAGCAGTAGAATTTGCGCTTAAGCTGATCGAAGTGCTGGAGGGAGAAGAAAAGGCGCAGGAAGTAGCAAAAGCGATTGTTTGTCAGTAGAAAAAGGACTGGATATTTGGAAATATCTGTGTTATAATCGTTTGGTGAATGTAATGTATTATGCCCAATTCTGCCACCGGGACAGATGGGATTAGAATCAGGAGGAAAATAGTAGATGAGTTTACAGGTGGAAAAATTAGAAAAAAACATGGCAAAACTTACCATTGAAGTATCAGCCAGTGAATTAGAGAAAGCGCTTCAGAGTGCATATATGAAGCAGAAAAACAAAATCAGCCTGCCGGGATTCCGTAAAGGAAAAGTTCCGCGTCAGATGATCGAGAAAATGTATGGAGCAGAAATCTTCTATGATGATGCAGCAAATGCATTAATTCCAAAAGCATATGCAGACGCTTATGATGAGTGTGAACTGGACATCGTATCAAGACCGGAGATCGATGTTGTTCAGATTGAAAAAGGAAAAGATTTCATTTTCACAGCAACAGTAGCTACAAAGCCGGAAGTAACTCTCGGAGAGTACAAGGGTCTGGAAGTAGATAAAGTATCTACACGCGTGACACAGAAAGAAGTAGATGCAAAGATTCAGGAAGAAGCAGAGAAAAACGCAAGAACAATCACAGTAGAAGACCGTGCTGTACAGGACGGTGATGAAGTTGTTCTTGACTTTGAAGGATTCGTTGACGGCGTAGCCTTCGAAGGCGGTAAAGGTGAGAACTACCCACTGACAATCGGTTCCGGTTCATTTATCCCGGGATTTGAAGAGCAGCTGGTAGGTGCTGAAGCAGAGAAAGAAGTAGAAGTAAAAGTTACATTCCCAGAGGATTATCATGCAGAAGATCTGAAAGGAAAAGAAGCTGTCTTCAAATGTACTGTACATGAGATTAAAGCTAAAGAACTTCCGGAGATTGATGATGAATTCGCAGCAGAAGTTTCTGAGTTCGATACTTTAGAAGAATACAAAGCAGATGTAAAAGCAAAGATCAAAGAGCAGAAAGCAGCAGAAGGTAAAGCAAAACAGGAGGATCAGGTTGTAGAACAGGCTGTTAAAAATGCAACATATGAACTCCCTGAGGCTATGGTTGAGACTCAGGCTGAACAGATGGCAAATGATTTTGCACAGAGAATGCAGTCACAGGGTCTTACTATGGAGCAGTACTTCCAGTTCACAGGTACAACAGCAGAGCAGATGATGGAAGATCTGAAACCACAGGCTGTAAAACGTATCGAGACACGTCTTGTGTTAGAAGCAATCGCAAAAGCTGAGAACATCGAGATCAGTGATGAAAAACTGGATGAAGAGATCGGCAAGATGGCTGAAGCTTACAAGATGGAAGCTGATAAACTCAAAGAGTTTATGGGTGAGAATGAGAAGAAGCAGATGAAAGAGGATATGGCTGTTCAGGAAGCAATCACATTCTTAGTAGACAATGCTGTAGAGAAATAATAAAAGAGCAAATACAACATATGAGTATATAGTAAGGAGGCATATACATGAGTTTAGTACCTTATGTCATTGAACAGACAAGCCGTGGAGAGCGCTCCTACGATATCTATTCAAGATTATTAAAAGACAGAATTATATTTCTTGGCGAGGAAGTAACTGACGTATCCGCAAGTGTGATCGTTGCCCAGCTGTTGTTCTTAGAGGCAGAAGATCCGGACAAAGATATCCATCTGTATATTAACAGTCCGGGTGGTTCCGTGAGTGCGGGACTGGCGATTTATGATACGATGCAGTATATCAAATGTGATATCGAAACCATCTGTATCGGTATGGCAGCAAGTATGGGTTCCTTCCTGTTATCAGGAGGAACAAAGGGCAAAAGACTTGCGCTTCCGAATGCGGAGATTATGATCCATCAGCCGTCAGGCGGTGCCCAGGGTCAGGCAACAGAGATTCAGATCGCTGCGGAACATATTTTAAAGACACGTCAGAAATTAAATGAAATTCTGGCAGCAAATACAGGACAGCCGCTGGATGTCATTAAAGTTGATACAGAGAGAGATAACTTTATGACAGCTCAGGAGGCAAAAGAATACGGTCTGATCGACGAAGTAATCACACGCCGGTAAGGATCTGTCCTTTCAATATGAGGTGAGAGTATGGCAATTAGAAACGATGATCAAGTGAGATGTTCGTTTTGTAATAAGACACAGTCTCAAGTGCGAAAGCTGATCGCGGGACCTAATGGCACCTATATCTGTGACGAATGCGTAGAGGTATGTGCTGAGATTATTGAAGAAGAAATGGAGTTTGAAAACGGAGACGGATGGAATCCGTTTTCAGACATCAATCTTTTGAAACCGGAAGAGATTAAGGCTTTTCTGGATGAATATGTGATCGGTCAGGATGAAGCGAAAAAGGTTTTGTCGGTGGCCGTTTATAACCACTATAAGAGAATCATGGCTGAAAAGGACATGGGTGTAGAGCTGGCAAAAAGTAATATTTTGATGCTTGGCCCTACCGGATGTGGAAAAACTCTGCTTGCCCAGTCTCTGGCGAAGGTTCTCAATGTTCCATTTGCGATCGCAGACGCTACGGCTCTTACAGAGGCTGGATATGTGGGTGAAGATGTGGAAAATATTCTGCTGAAGATCATTCAGGCAGCAGATTACGATATTAAAAAAGCAGAGTACGGTATTATTTATATTGACGAGATCGATAAGATTACACGTAAATCCGAAAACCCATCAATCACAAGAGATGTGTCTGGAGAAGGTGTACAGCAGGCTCTTCTTAAGATCATTGAGGGAACGGTGGCAAGTGTTCCACCTCAGGGCGGAAGAAAGCATCCGCATCAGGAGCTGATTCAGATAGACACAACAAATATTTTGTTTATCTGCGGAGGAGCCTTTGAGGGAATCGATAAGATTATTGAGAAGCGAATTGACAGAAAATCCATCGGATTTAATGCAGAGGTTGGACAGAAGAGAGATTATAATATTGATCATCTTCTGCAGCAAGTGCTGCCGCAGGATCTGGTGAAATTCGGTCTGATTCCGGAGCTGGTAGGTCGTGTTCCGGTTACAGTAGCGCTTAATATGTTAGACAAAGATGCACTGATCGACATTTTGACAAAGCCGAAGAACGCGCTTGTGAAGCAGTATCAGAAGCTGTTGGAGATAGACGGTGTGGAACTTGAATTTGATGAAGGTGCGCTTCAGGAAATTGCAGAGATTTCATTGAAACGTAAGACCGGAGCAAGAGGACTTCGTGCCATCATGGAAAATGTAATGATGGACATTATGTATCAGGCTCCGTCAGATGAGACATTAAAATCATGCATGATCACAAGAGATGTAGTAAAAGGATATGAACTTCCGGTCTGTGAACATGCAGCGATCGGTTCTGAGAGTGCATAATATACGGGGCGGGTGCAAAGAAAGCTTGTACCCGTCTACTTTTTTAATACAGGAGAACACAGATGGAGAAAGTAACAATGAGCCTTCCAATGGTTGCTCTGAGAGGAATGACAATTCTTCCGGAAATGGTCAGACACTTTGATGTAAGCCGTGAAAAATCTCTGGCAGCAATTGATGAGGCGATGGAAGGTGAGCAGATGCTGTTTGTATCTGCCCAGAAGGATGTGGCGACAGAAGATCCGGGACTTGAGGATGTATATGAGACAGGATGTATCGTCACTGTCCGTCAGATTGTAAAAATGCCAAAGAAAATCAGCCGTGTGCTGATTACCGGAGAGAAACGTGCAAAAATCCGATCTCTTGAATTTAAAGAGCCTTATCTTCGTGCGCTGGTAGATGTTGTAGAGGATGTGGATACAGGTGATGAGGAAAACGGAGGGGAGTCGGCGCCTCTTAATAAAGAGGCAATGCTTCGCGGGCTTCGGGATATCTTTAAAGAATATATGTTAAAGAATCCGAAGATTTCCAAAGAATTT
>OGPC01001374.1_pt1 | contig 16003 bp, 17 predicted proteins | sample 1552911 | NCBI WGS metagenome assembly OGPC01 (sample SAMEA2580248, study PRJEB22360) | human gut metagenome | biome: human gut; feature: human-associated habitat; material: faeces | place: Denmark | collected 2008/2010 | reverse complement strand
CTGAGAAGAATATGTCAGCTTTCGCTGACCAGAATCACGCACCAAGTCTCACGTGTGTTCGACTTGAATCTTTGCAGAATCACTACACATCATATTATTACGAAAAGGAGCAATTACTCATGAAAACAAAAAGATCTTTATTACTTATTTTTACACTCTGCGTAGCATTATTGCTTACTGCATGTAACGGAAAACAACCAGCAAACACGGAAAAACCGCAGGATACCCAGACAGAATCCAGCGCAGCCTCTTCTGATGATTCCAGTTCTGAAATGGATGATTTATATCAGCAGGAAAACCAGCTCTTTGCAGATCATAAAGACGTATGGGACAAGGCATTTGGCATGATGAATAAAAGTACTGCTGACCCGAGCGGAAATTATGCCGATTATCTGGCAGGCACTGTTGAATCAAACAAGGACTCCTTCACAGAGGATGAGTTGAAAACACTTAATGATGATATTGAAACGATCAGAAAAATTGAAGAAAAAATCACTGCAATCGAAAAGAAAAATGATGCATCCGACAGCAACAGCCAAAAGAATAATTCCGACGATGTAACTCCTTTCAAAGATTTTTCCGCGAAGGATTTCGATGGCAATTCTGTTGATGAGAGCCTTTTTTCTAAAAATGCAGTAACTGTCGTTAATTTCTGGTTTACTGGATGCAAACCTTGTGTTGCTGAATTATCTAAGCTTAACGAGTTAAACGATGCCATCAAAGCATCTGGTGGTGAAGTAGTCGGAATCAACACAGAAACCTTCGATGGAAATGAAACCGCTATAAAAGAAGCTGCAGATATCCTGAAAAGCCAGGGTGCCAAATATCGCAATCTTTCCGTTGATTCTACTTCCGATGCAGGTAAATATGCCTCCAACATTATGGCATTTCCTACAACAATCCTGGTCGACAGAAATGGCAATATTGTAGGCGATCCTATGCTTGGTGGAATTGATAATCAGGAAAACTATGATACTTTGATGAAACAGATTCAGTCTGTCATTGACGCAGACAGCGCGAATAAATAATTCTATTCGCAAAAGTGCAGGGAATATATAGCTTTGCCAGTCCTGTCAAAAAACTTGCAAAGCTATATATTCCCTGCACTTTTTGTTATTTTCCCTGCCTGCGCTTTTCATTTTGATTTGAAAAATTCCCTTCATTTTTGTACACAATTTCGAAGCAGCAATTCTTTCTCCAAGCTGGAAATTTACAAAATATGAATTTTTTCACCTTGCATCATCGTAAAAGAATTTTATCGATAGACTTTTCTGCACAGTCTCTTATTTACAGATTTTTCTTCATAATCTCGTAACTTATAATTTCCTGCTCCAGCTTGCAATCATGTTCCAGCATATATTGCATGATTTCCGCATAAAATCCCTGTTGCAGAAGATTTCGTGCTTTCACTTTGTCCGGCTCACTCAATTCTCTGCCATATCCGCTGTATGTTTCCAATTCCGAAACTCCCATATGCAAAGGCACAAAATCTATCCCGGTTCCTTTTCGCAAATGTTTCAGAATATAAAATCCATCCGGATCAAGATCTCCAAAATGAAACCACTGTTTCTCTGGATTTTCTTTATACACCCGTTTTAAGAACGCCTGCTTTACACTGTTATGGTATCCTGCCAGGAAAAGATACGCACAATTTTCATCTTTCAAACGATGAAAAGAGGTAAGATTTTCCACTGTGACTACCTTATCTGCCTTTACTCGAATAGCCTCCATCTTTTGTATCAGTTCTGAAGATAGCGCGATCGGTGCATCTTCGATCCGGATACGTTGTCCATCCTTCAGTTGGATTTCTATCTTTCCCTTCAGATAAATATATGACGGATTGGCATAAATCTGAAACTCTTGCAAAATAACTTTTTTCTGCTCTCTGTCGTCATCAATGCCTTCCAGTAATTCTGAAAAATCCAGATATGTGGAAAGTACTTTACATACTTTCGCTCTGTATTGCTTTTCAAACTTCTTACTGTCTTCCAATATCATCATAGACAGTTCCCGTTCCAGAACTTCTTCTTTATTTGCGCAGATAAATTCTAAAATTCTCAGTAGTTTGTCGCATACTTCCACCTCATAATCTGGCTTTTTTCCAGTCTTAACCTTACCAAGCTGATCCCTGCAGAACATATAAATAACTATATAATCTGCAAGTCCCTTCTGCATCCATCTCTCAAAAAAAGCAATCTGTTCCTGAACAATATCCTTCCTCTGTTTTCTGCCCAACAGTTCATAATACGCATCCAGCTTTTCCTTGCAGGCAACCACCTTTGTGATCACCCCATTTTTTCTATCTATGTGGACCAGTCCCTGCTCCTCCAAAACCTGCATCTCGGTTTCAAAATCTTTCACCTGCGCCACACTTGCATAGTCAGAAACATAATCTTTCCATACCTTCTCCGGTTTTACCGCAAAATTCTGTGAAACAGCATTCGTTCCTTCATATGTTTTGCTGTTTTCATATTTGTCCAGCAGAGCATGCAGCAACTTGCTCTGATTAATCGTTAAATTCATCCAGTTTCACTAATCCTTCCACTGCATTCGTATAGCGGCCGGTAATGATCAGACTGACCGTAGACTGAATATACTGACCGATACTTCCTATTTTCTCCGGTGGTGCCGCATAAATGACCTGAAATCCGTTTTCCTCCAGATATTTTACCATCTGCTCAATTCGCTCTCGCGACAGCGCAGAAAATGCCTCGTCGATAAATGCCAGACGCGCACAGCAGCTTCGCTGCGGATAACACTGCAACAGGCTTGCTGCCAGAATAATAAAATACGGTGTCTGTTTTTCACCGTTTGATGCAGAACCCTGTTTTTTCGAAAGATCAGCTGTGATTTTCTCCTCACCTTGGCGGCTTGTGATCTCCATATCATAGGTAAAATACTTCCGATAATCCGTATATTCTTCCTCATCCTCCTCATTTAAGATCATATCCATAAATTCACGAATGTCCCGCTCCATCTCTTCATCTTCCCGATTGACATTCATATACAATTCCGGAGAATTCATATAATTCTCAAGCTTTTTACAGATTCTGAAAAACAACATCCGCTCTGGTTTTTCCTGCATCTTAAATTTATAAGTATCCTGTCCGAACGGAATCTGCTTCAGCTCACGGTTAATCGCATCAATCTCGCGTTTTGCCTCACCAATAGTCTCATTCATTTCTGCGACAAAGTCATTCATAAATGCACTTTCCAGTTTCTGTGACTGATCCAGCAGCTTCCTGTGTACTTCTTCAATTTTTACATTTGCAATCTCACGGTATTCTTTCCGATAAAACGGAATGTACGCCGGACCGCGCTGGTTCATATCCTTTCCTGCGATTTTACAATATTCAATCTGTTCATTTTCCAGATTTTTGACACAATCGTCCAGACCGGATCTCAGTTTTTTCAACGACATCTCAGAAATCACCCGGACATCATCCTGCTTTGCAGAAAGTTTTTCATATTCTTCTAACATTGCCCGTTCCAGTTCAAGATACTTTATCCGAATTTCTTCATATAGTTTTTCACAGGTATGAATCTCTCCTGAGATATTTTTCTGACGCTGTTCATAACCTTTCTGCTCGCTCTGGCATTCCCCGATTTTGGTATAAAGGCGTTTTTGCTGCATCTCTACTTCCTGATAAGCCTTTTTCGCATCAATCTGCTCCTTCAAAATAGCAGCAAATTCCGGACTTTCCTGAATCTGTTGGATTGTATCTTCATATTTACGCTTCTCAGTCTGATTTTGTGCCAGCAGTTCCGGCGCTTCCACATGGTAATTATCTATTTCCAGATCTATGCCACGCAATGAACTGATTTTTTCTTTCGTCTGCTTCACTTCGTCCATCACCTGATCATAGGCTTCCTGCACGATCTGTTTTTGTTCACGCACAGCCTGTTTCTGCACTTCAATAGCATCCTGTCCCAGACAGATCTGTGTTTTTTTCATATTCATGCAGGAAACCGCATAACTCTTTGCCAGCATTCCGTCCTTCATCAGACCGCCTTTTGGATATTCATGCAATTCGTTCAGACTGTCGCACAGATGAATCCCGTTCAGCAGATAGTTGGCATATCTTCTGGCATCAACATTTGGAATCACTAACTGTTCCGCAGCCGATCCTTTTACTACCTCAGAATCCGGCAGCTTATCCGTAATGACAACCGTTGCCGCATGCAGCTTCTTTTCCTGTAAAACCCGCATTGCTTCCATACAATATTTTCCATCTACGATCAGATAGAAACGTTTCCGTCCCAGAAAAGTCTCAATTGCCTGACGCCATGAAGTATCTTTCAGATCCTGAACCAGTTCCGCAAACATTCGCACTTCGGCAGTAATTCCCTTTTTTGCAAATGCATCTTTGATCACCTGTTTTGCCTTAACCACTTCTTCCGGGAAAATAACCTGATTTGCTTCCAGCTGTTTCAACTGTTTTTCCAGATGCATAAGTTCCTCATGCCGTATTCCTTTTTCATCCTCTAAATGTACCTTCTGACTTCCAAGCAGGTTCTGCTGCTTATCTACCACATCCAGTAAGCGAAGCAGTTCCTTACGTTTCTGATCCGCTGAAACTCCTGCTTCCCCAAGATGCAATAAGACCGATCTGCTGCCAGCATCCAGTTTTTCCGGCAACCATGCAATTTCTGAGGAAAGTGCCTTCTGAATCCGCAGCAATTTGGCAGTCTGTTCTTCTTCCTTTTCGATTTTAAACGCAATCTGCTGAACCTGACTTTTCAGATTTTCTATGGATTTTTGCATTCCCTGGTAAGCATCATTGGACTCAGCGATCTGTAACCGCTCTCTTGCCGCTTCCAGTAGCTTCTGCAGATCCTCCTGTCTTTGCTGCAACTCCTTTTTCTTCTGCTCTAATTCCGTAACACGGAGTTCAATCTCTTCTTTTTCCTTCTGTTTTACCTGAACTTCCTGATAACGAAGCATCATTTCCCGGATGTTGAGATTTCGCTTCTTCGTTTCATACTGCTGGCTTTTGTTTTCAATCTCTACCAGCTTATTTTTGCTGTCACGCAGATCCTCATACATTTTCCGGATATGATCGAACTGCTCCCGCTGTTCCCGAAGTTCCTTCAAAGAATCTACATTTCCCGGTTCCAGTACACATTCCGCAATAAACTGATCAATATTATTCTGTGGATCAAATGCCATCATTTTAATCAGTTTGGAACGGTATTTGCTCACCTCACAGCGTAAGCCTAATGCACGTACAATCTGCTCTGTTCCGCGCTCTCTGCCCATGAATTCTGCAGATTTCATGCGGACACCTTTTACTTCCAGCAGATTTTTCGGTGTTACATACATGTTTTTTCCATCGATCTCACAGAAATTCAGATCCTCGATCTGCGCATTTCTGCAGACAAACCAGCTGCTGCCGGGTGCGGAAACTTCATCCGGAGATTCTATGCACACACCGATCACCAGATGTTCCTGCTCTGCCGGTGACCAGAATTCCATTGCAATATAACTGACGACCTGTCCCTGACGGAGATACCGCGTTGCACCATTACTTTTCGTATCCCCCCGCACATAGCCTTTTACCGTTCTGTCCTTATCCTTTGCCGCTTTGTTAAACTGTGTATTTCCGGTGAGCACATACGTCATGGCATCCAAAACCGTTGATTTACCACTTCCATTAACACCGGTAAACAGGGTGGAACCTTCCAGTTCGATGCACACATGCTGAAAACGGGACCACTGCACTAGTAATAATTTCGTTGCTGTTTTTCTATTCTGCATCATCCGCATCTTCCTCCGTTTCGGTATTTTCTTTTTCCATCATTCTCTTTTCCGTCACTTCCACAAACTTTTTAAATTCTTCCGTATCCAGCGCAAACTGCAAAGAAGCGTACAGACGGATGAGACATTCTGGTTCCCCGACCTTTCCTTTCACTTCGATCAGATTGTAACGGGAAAATAATTTCAGGATATTTGCCATCAATGTTTTGTCAAACGGTTCCTTGAGTCCGTATTTTTCCAATGTAAATCCAAGGTCTGTGATGGAAACTGTAATTGTCTGTGCCAGGCTTCCACTGCGCAGGCGGTCCACATACAATGTCCACAGACAGCACAACACCAGACTCTCCGCTTTTTTCAACGCCAGACGATTGCCCTGCAGTTTTCCATTTTCGCCAAACTCCGCACTGTTTCGAAGCATGACCACACCATTTTCCCGGTCAAGTACAATATCAAATCCGATAAAGGAAAAATACTGTTCAAATACTTCCTGTCGTTTCGCTACAAAATAATACATTTTTTTATAATCTTCGTCCTTATCCCGCACAAGAAATGTCTGTTTCAGGAGTCTTCTACAGCTTTTCTGAAATAAGTATTTCTCCGAAGAAGTAAAATCTTCCCATATTGTCTCTATACTCATTATACATCCTCCTTCGTTATCTTAAACCGGCGCAAGCGCATGTTATTTGCTTCATAAAAACCACCCTGCACCTCAACTCTAAATCCATTTTCTTTCGCATAAGTGATTGCAGAAATATTGGCAAGAATGTCTTCTTTTCGATTCAACGGGAGCTCCTCACTCTGGATTTCCCCGGCGTCTCCCATCTGTTTTTCCAGATACCGCTTCATCATATCCCGTGCGTACGGATTGTATGCTTCTTTTCGCTGTGCTTCCATCGCAGCCTGTATTGCTTCCTCTGTCATTTCTTCGATTTCTGTCACAACCGGCTCTTTGATGGATTGCATCTGACGCGGGAAGCGCACAGAACCCTCATCCAGAAATTCGTGACAATTTAACCGGAACAGATCTTCCATCTCCTCCGGCAGCGTATCTTTCATCGAAAGTTCTGTCATTTCTTCCATCAGATACCGCATCGTCCGCTCCACATTTCCACGGACATCGTTCTCACGGTTTCGCAGGAAACGTGCCCTGCCGATCGCAATCTGCAAATAAATATTAATCTTATGCTTGATATCATGCATGATCTGATCATAATCTTCATCCAGAAAACGCTTAGTTGCCTGAATCATATCCAGCACCAGATTTTCTGCCTGCATATGATCCAGATTTTCTTCTTCCATGCAATCCTGTACCATACGCTCAAATACCGGTTCATCCGCAATCATCCCATCTAATTTTGTTTTTATAAAAATTCGATAAATATGGATATTCTGCTGTTTCGTCAGTCTGGAATACTCACGGATAAAATTTCCGTCACAATATTCCAGAATATTTTCGGTCAGGCTCTCCAGCGACTGTTCCTGCACCATTTTTTCAATAATTTTCCGAATGAATGTAGAAAGTTTTTTCAACGCTTTGGACAGATCCCTTGCATTTTTATTTATATTTTTTATGCCATTTACATATGGATTTTCTTTCCATTGATCCGGATTATTTAACGTATTATATATGTTGTAAATATAACTGGAAAATTCCTCCTGCTCCGGTTTTTCCAGCTGATTTAAAAACTCTGCCAGCGCAATTCCGTTTTCTGTCATTACGATCTGCTTTTCATAAGTCGCATCATCGATTTCTTCATACAGCCATCCAATCTCTTTTGAAATAAATTTGCGGATCACAGCTGCTGCCATATCATTTGCAGTCTTATCTCCAGTGTACTCCTCCTCTGATAATTCCACATGATGCTCCAGAAAATAAATTGCAAGCGTATCCCTGATTCTGTTTCGCGGAATACGATAACTGATTTCTCTTTCATATTCTTTATAAATCAGCTGCATGCAGTCGGCATAAATTCTCTGATTACTGCCACTTGCCAGATTATTGAAAAATCCTGCCGGAATTACATTAAAAACTTGAAACATGAAAAAAGATACCTCCCTGCTAATTTCTTTATTTACACTTTCTGCTTTCTTTTTTCTCAAACATCTTTCGTTTTATTGTACAACATTTTTCTGCATATTTCCTGCCATATTTTCAAAAACAAAGAGCAAATATTCTGCATTAGCTGAAATAAAAAATCTTCTGCTCATTTTTCTCCAATAAAAAACAGGTCAGATATCTGAGTCATTCTCAGAATCTCCAACCCATTTTTTTATCTTTCATTCATTAAAAATATTACCGCCAGATTCCCCGCCGTTTTCGAATTATATAATACATACTGTTTTCCATCGCCATAACTTTTTCCAACGGAACACTCTTAAACACCAGCATTTTCATCTTGAACTTAATCCATAAGAAGGAATAAACCGCCAATACCGCAAATGTAATTCCAGTTACCAGCCAGATCATGTTGCGCTCCACCAAATCTGTGGGAATAGTAAAGCGGATTGCGAATGTCCGCTTTACTCTGCGCATTTCTCGAAACATGTTTTTTCTCCGTTAATATCCTGATTTTCTTAATTCATCCATCATCGCTGTTCTGCGTTTATATTTTATATGCCATTCTTCGGCAATCTGATTTGCAATTACTTTCCCATTTTTACATGAAGCACATTGCATGGCGCGCCTCCGGGATTGGCTTCAAAAAGCATATTTCCCTGATCACTTGTTCCATTATTCGTAAAATCGACCAGTAATTCTCCTAAAGCAATTACATCATACATTTTTACACCTCCGATACATCTGTTCCTTCCAAAGTGTACATTTCATATTTCACATTCCCCTGTTGATGAATATCAGTGCCTAGGTTGTAAACACAATTGGATATTATATATTCTCCGTCATTTACAAAAACTTCAATTAGATTCGGATCCACATATACATCTATCTGGAATCCGTCTTTTAAATCAGGAGTGGAAAATTCTGTTTGCATTTCCCATGAAGTATCTACCAGCCTACCTCTGTCCGTATGGATCTTGTTTCCTTTTCTTGTAATTTGATATCCTCCAATATCAACAGTCTCCCCATCCTCTAATGAAAATGATACTCTGTATCCATTTTCATCCGCTTCATCCGGGCTGTTAATCTTTTTGGAAAAAGCATTTCTTATATTAGGATGTACACGAAAATAAATATGATCATTTTTCACCTCAATAACCCTTGGAATGCATTGCATCCCGCTCCATTGTCCGTCAACCGGCTTTGGCATACGTAACCATGCTAGCAGGACTCTTCTGCCCGCTTCATCCACAGTAGTCTGAGGCGCATAAAGATCCAGTCCATAATCCAAATATTGATATGTATCTGGCATCTCCATATGGCATGTTTCTTTCTGAAACATGACTTTCATACAGATTGACTGGTCAGAATAAGATTTCCCTCCTTTATTAAAATCCATCGGGGAAAAAATTAAAATCTGTTCTCCATCTGTTTGAAAATAATCAGGGCACTCCCACATCCAGCCGAAACCGTTATCTTTTGTGACAAAATTCATGTATGTCCAATTTTTCTTGTCCGTACTTTTAAAAAACAATAGCTTTCCCTGCTTATTATTAATCGTACTTCCAAGAACCATATACCATCCGTCATCTTCTTTCCAGACTTTGGGATCTCTTGTATGCCGTGCATCTCCGATCTCACTGTTATTAAAAACCGGAATAATAGTTTTTTTATCTTTTATGTTATCAAAATGATATCCATCTTCTGATGTGATCAGCATTTGTGCCGAAACAAACTGTTCGTCTAGAAACAAATTAATATCTTCAGGATTTTCCACTAAATACCTTACACCAGTATAATATAAATATAATTTACCCTCATCTTCAACGGCACTTCCTGAAAAGCAGCCATCTCTATCATCCGTTTTACTGGGAAATACTGCAATTCCCTGATACTCCCAGTTTACCAGATCATCGCTCACCACATGAGCCCAATGCATCCTTCCCCATCTAGCTTCATATGGAAAACACTGATAAAATAAATGATATTTACCCTTATAGTAGATGAAACCATTTGGATCATTCATCCAGTGCCTGTTCGCTTTTACATGTATTTTCTGCATACTCTTTCTTCCTCCGGAAATTATATACTTTATTGTTTCAATAACAGCATTTAATAAAAAAACTGGCATCAAACTCTCTGTCAGTCTTTTTACAATTATCTTTTACCATTGTTTAAGTATTATGTTGTCCCATACCTTAATCTCCCAAAGCAGGTGTCGGTCTGAAAACATTTACGGTTCTATCTAAAATCACTTGTTCTGTGCCTGGCAGGAAAAAGCACCATTGAACCAGACTGGAAGTGACCGTATGAAACACATTCCACTGTTGTTATACTCGTTTCGCTGGAATATTGAAACGAGCTACTATGAACAGAAAACATTCTGGTCTTTTTGTAGTTATATGGTGCGAAGCTGCAAAGGAATTGAAATGCTGGTCAATCTAATCAACATTAGTTATTGTGCCATGAAGATTCTGCCCTATCAAAACGAACATTTTTCTGAGTACCGCGCAAAAAGCGTACAGGAGTTTCGTTTTGAATTGAGTCAGGGCATTCGCAATCAGATATTTTTTGCCACTTTCGTAAAAAATATAAGAAAAACCCTTGTAAACACTGGGTTTGCAAGGGTTTTGGTAATCTCTTTGAAATTGTGAAAACTATCTCTTTGAGAACTGCGGTGCACGACGAGCAGATTTGAGACCGTATTTTTTACGCTCTTTCATTCTCGGGTCACGTGTTAAGTATCCAGCTTTCTTCAGAACTGGTCTGTAGTCAGCGTCTACTGTAAGTAATGCACGTGCGATACCATGTCTGATAGCACCAGCCTGTCCTGTGTAACCGCCACCTTTAACGTTTACCAGTACATCGAATTTGTCAACGTTCTCTGTAGCTACTAACGGCTGACGAACGATAACTTTTAATGTCTCAAGACCAAGATACTCATCGATATCTCTTTTATTGATTGTGATTTTACCTGTACCCGGTACAAGGTAAACTCTTGCGATAGATTTTTTTCTTCTTCCTGTTCCGTAATATTTAGTATTAGCCATGATTATTTACCTCCTTCACCGATTAAAATGTCAGAACTTCTGGTTTCTGAGCTGCATGTTTGTGATCCGGTCCAGCGTATACAAATAATTTTTTATACATCTGACGTCCAAGAGGTCCTTTCGGAAGCATGCCTTTAACAGCGAACTCTATAACTCTTTCCGGATGTTTAGCCAGCATCTCTTTTAATGTAGTCTCTTTCATTCCGCCTACATAATCAGAGTGATGATAGTAAATCTTCTGATCTAATTTTCTACCTGTTACTTTAACTTTCTCTGCATTTACAACGATTACATAATCACCTGTATCGATGTGCGGTGTAAAGATAGCTTTGTTTTTACCTCTTAAAATCTTAGCGATTTCAGAAGATAAACGTCCTAATGTATATCCTGTAGCATCAACTACATACCATTTTCTTTCAACTTTGTCCGGGTTGGCCATGAATGTGTTATTCATTGATTTTTCCTCCTTGAATAAATTTGCGGCTTCCACAAATGTGAATGTCCGGACACATCTGCTTTCTGCCTGTTAATTTTGAATAATGTGTCTGCATTATCCGGGTTTTGTTTTCTCTGACTTGTGGAGAATCATCAAAAACTCTGCCCTGCTGTCGGGTCCCAACCGACTGCATATATGTGAAATGCTTTTTTGCACACAAAAAACACTCTTTGTCAGACTTGTATATTATAGTACAGTGCGCTCCCTGTGTCAACGATTTTTTCCAGAAAATTGTGCTATCCACATCACTCCACATCACTCATACTATGTATTTAACTGTCGATTGTTTTTGTATCAGAAAACATCTGAAAACGCAGGATAAGTAAGTGCCTTTTCCGTTTTCTATTCATTCCACCCACCAATATTTTTTCAGTTCACAGTTTCTGATTCCAAATTTTGCAAACTCTTCGTTTGTCATATCATGGAAATAAGATTCGATCACTCTTGAAATACCATTGTGCGCTACCAGCAGATATGTCTTTCCATCGTTTCGCTCGTTAATATCATCCAACAGATTATAAACTCTCTGACAGAGATGCAGCATCGTCTCGCCACCCTCATAACTGCAGATAAAATTTGTTTTTGCTTTCTGAAACTCCGGTGCATTTCGCGGTGAAGTGCCTTCGTATTTTCCAAAATTCTGTTCCTTCAGTCGCGGTTCTTCTGTTGCCGGAATTCCTGTAATCTCAGAAATATGTCTGGCAGTATCTGCCGCACGTATTAATGGCGAATACAAAATCTCATCAATCTGCAATCCTTCTTCCAAAATTTTCTGTCCAAGTGCAATCGCCTGCTCCTGACCATATTCCGTCAATGCAATGTCCGTGGAACCACAGATTTTATCTTCCACATTCCAGAATGTCTGTCCATGTCGCGTAAAGTATACACATTTTTTATTTTCACTCATTTTCCATACCTCGATTATTCCATCAAACTCTCCGGTGGAATCTCATATTCAATCCCAATCATCGTCAGTCCATGCGCCGGAGCCGTCGGTCCAGCTGCTTTCCGATCCTTTTTTTCTAATATCGCAGGAATATCCTCCGGTACGATTTTTCCGATTCCCACATCAAATAACGTGCCCGCAATGATGCGCACCATATTATAGAGGAAACCGCTTCCAGTAATCCGAATTGTCAACAATTCACCGTCCTGTTTTAATTCACAGGAATAAATGGTGCGTGTTGTATCTTCTACCGCGGTATTTACCGAGCAGAAACTTTTAAAATCATGTGTTCCCTCGAACTGTTTTGCTGCCGCACACATCGCCGGAATGTTCAGTTTCCGATATACAAACCATGTATCCAGGCGTCTCTGCGGCATTGGAAATTCACGGTTTAAAATACGGTATTCATATGTCTTGCGACTGTTACAGTGACGTGGATGCCAGTCCATCGGAATTTCACTGGAATTTTGCACCACAATATCATCCGGAAGCCTCTGATTCAACGCGTAAGAAACCTTTTCCGCCGGCATCCGTGCATTCGTATCAAAGACGGCCACGTTTCCGTAAGAATGTACCCCGGAATCCGTGCGGCTCGCACCGATCACTACGATATCTTCCTTCAATAAGTTACTAAGTTCCCGATTCAGGACACCTTCTATCGTAATTCCGTTTGGCTGTACTTGCCATCCGCAATAATTGGTGCCATCATAGGCAACCACAAGTTTCACTCGTTTCACACCCAAACACCTCCTTCTTCATGTAGAAAATATGCTTTATTTCTACCTACACTTTTTATTAATATTTTTTCAAACATAAACACTTTAAAGCAACCTACAAAAAAACTGCATAAATTCAAGCTGCCAAACATACCACATATCTCACAGACTTTCCTGTCTTTGACGCAAGAATGACATTGCCTTCCTGTAGAAGTTTGCGTCATCTCTCACCTGATACATTTTCTCACTGAATCCATACAGTTTCCTCATTATTTCAATTCAATTTTATCAATTTATTATGATCTCTTTCCAAATTTCTAGAAAAAGATCCGAATTACTATGATCAGAGCCAGATATACGGCCATCACCGCATATGCCTTATAATCCGAAGAAATATAGCGCAGCGGCTTCATCTTTGTTCTGCCCACGCTTCCATGATAACAACGTGCCTCCATGGCGGTTGCCAGATCATTGGCGCGTCGGAATGCAGATACGAAAAGCGGTACAAGAATCGGTACCATTGCCTTTGCCTTCTGAATGATATTACCCTCTTCAAAATTCGCGCCTCTTGCCATCTGCGCTTTTTTAATCTTGTCTGCTTCCTCTGCCAGAATCGGAATAAAACGCATGGCGATCGACATCATCATCGCGATTTCATGCACTGGAACTCCGATTTTTGATAATGGTTTCAGGCCTTCTTCCAGACCATCTGTCAGCTTGTTTGGTGTCGTTGTCAGCGTCATTACAGAAGTACCTACCACCAGATAGATCAGTCGAATGGTAAAATACACCGTATTGCTGACACCCTGATCTGTGATATGGATAAATTTCCATGCAAAATAAGTATTGTCTCCCTGTGTAAAAAACAGGTTACATACTGCCGTAATAACAACAAGCACCCAGATTGCCCGTACACCTTTCAGCATAAATGAAAACGGAACCCTTGACTGTTTTATAATTACCAGTAAAAACAGAGTGACTACAACAAATCCCACAAAATCGCGAAACAGAAACAACGACACGATATACATCAATGTTGCCAGCAGTTTCACACGGGGATCCAGTCTGTGTATGATCGACTCGGTCGGATAATATTGCCCAAGTGTAATATCCTTTAACATAACTTCATAATCTCTTTCTTAGCTTCCTCTATCGTGGTTACAGAAGTATTGACATCCATGCCTGCTTTTTTCAGGTCTTTCATCAGATACGTAACCTGTGGCACTGCCAGCGATACCTGTTCCAGTTCTTCCACATGAGAAAAAACTTCCGCCGGTGTTCCGTCCAGCATCAGACTTCCATGATTCAACACGATAATACGCTCTACATAGTTGGCAACATCTTCCATACTGTGAGACACTAAAAGTACCGTCATTTTCATATTTTCATGTAATTCACGGATCAGGTCAAATAATTCATCCCGTCCCTTCGGATCAAGACCTGCTGTTGGCTCATCCAAAATCAGTACTTTCGGGTTCATAGCAATGACTCCGGCAATGGCCGCACGGCGCTTCTGTCCACCAGATAATTCAAAAGGTGACATTTCCCAGTATTTTTCCGGAAGCTTTACCCGGATCAGCGCTTCTTTCGCTTTTTCTAATGCCTCGTTCTCAGAAAAGCCCTGATTTTGTGGACCATAAGCGGCATCCTTTAACACGGTTGTCTCAAAAAGCTGATATTCCGGATACTGAAACACCAGCCCCACCTTTCCTCTCAGGGAACGCAGGGAATATCCCGGTGCATAAATATCCGCGCTGTTATAATAAATATGTCCTTCATCTGCCTTGATCAGTCCATCCAACAACTGAATCAATGTAGATTTTCCGGAACCGGTATGACCGATGATGCCAACAAACTGTCCTTCTTCGATTTCCAGATTCAGATTTTTCAATGCATGTATCTCATATGCACTGCCCGGTGCATAGGTATAACTCAGGTTTTCGATTTTAATTGACATATTGCCTCCACCAGTTCCTGTCTGCTTAAAATTCCATCCGGGATTGACAGACCTTCCTTTTTCAGTTCCCATGCAAGTCGGGTGATCTGTGGTACATCTAAGCCATAGCTTAACAAAGTCTCTACCTGTGAAAAAATTTCACGGGGGGTTCCCTGCATCACTACACGACCGTCATCCATGACAAACACATAGTCTGCATCAATAACTTCTTCCATATAATGTGTAATCAGAATCACTGTTACATCTTTTTGCCGATTGAGACGGTGTACCGTATTTAAGACTTCTTTTCGGCCATTCGGATCCAACATGGCTGTCGGCTCATCCATAATGATGCATTTTGGTTCCATTGCCACAACACCGGCAATGGCAACTCGCTGCTTCTGACCACCGGATAAACGGTTCGGAGAATGATACCGGTATGCTGTCATGCCAACTGCCTCCAGACTGTGTCCGACACGCTCCCAGATTTCTTCTGTGGGCACACCGATATTTTCCGGTCCAAACGCCACATCTTCTTCTACCACACCTGCAACAATCTGGTTATCCGGATTCTGAAAGATCATGCCGGCTTCTTTTCGGATATCTAAAATATTTTCATCCTTCGCGGTATCTTTTCCGTCCACCCAGACAGTTCCTTCACTTGGTATCAGCAATGCATTCAAATGTTTTGCAAAAGTAGATTTACCGGAACCGTTATGTCCCAGCACGGCAATAAACTGTCCTTCTTCCACTTCAATATTGACATCGTCCAGCGCCAGCGTCACATCCTGCACTTCGCCCTGTTCATCCCGGCGCACAAATTTATGTTTTAATTTTTCAGCCTTAATAAATGCCATGTGTAAGAATCCTCTTTATCGTATCAATACTATTTTCTGTGTTCATATTCAGGAATATTTTTTTCACTAAAAAACCTATCCTTTTTTATCCGCAGTAATAGCCCCGTTACGATTTTACTCAATATAATCATCAAATTTGGTCAGATGTCCCATCAGCTGCATCTGAGAAAAATTGTTCTGGCGCAGTG
>OGPC01001364.1_pt1 | contig 16076 bp, 16 predicted proteins | sample 1552911 | NCBI WGS metagenome assembly OGPC01 (sample SAMEA2580248, study PRJEB22360) | human gut metagenome | biome: human gut; feature: human-associated habitat; material: faeces | place: Denmark | collected 2008/2010 | reverse complement strand
GTAGGGGCGGATGCCTGCATCCGCCCGCGGGGCGTCGGGGACGCCGCCCCCTACAGGACAAATTATATACCAAAAAAGGCGAACTCGGTTCGCTCCCAAATTCGCCTTTTTATGTTATAGCGTCCGGATCACTCTACAGAGATCATGTAGTAGTAGACCGGCTGGCCGCCGCTGATGTGGCTGACCTCAATGTTGCCGCCGCACTTGGCGCGCACCAGATCGGTCGTCTTTTCGGCGTCCTCATCACTGACATCACAGCCGGAAATGACCGTGATGAACTGGGTGTCCTTCTTCTTCATGGCGCGGGCCAGACGGTAGGTCGTCTTGACCAGATCGGTGCCGGTGGCCACGATCTTGCCATTCTCCAGCGCCATGATCTCGCCCTTCTTGATGGGCTTGCCGTCAAACTCGCTGTCGCGCGCGGCGTAGGTGATCAGACCGGTGTTGACATGGTCGGCCGCCTGCATCATGGCAACAGCGTTCTCCTCCGGCTTCAGGTCGGGGTCAAAGTTCAGCATGGCGGTCATGCCCTGAGGCACGGTGCGGGTGGGCAGCACGATGACCTTGCGGTCCGCGAGCTTCTGCGCCTGCTCAGAGGCCATGATGATGTTTTTGTTGTTGGGCAGCACCAGCACGGTCTTGGCGGGTACGCTCTGGATGGCGGCCAGAATGTCCTCGGTGGAGGGGTTCATCGTCTGGCCGCCGCTGACAACGGCATCCACGCCCAGATCGCCGAACACAGCCTTCAGGCCCTCGCCGGCGGCCACAGCCACAAAGCCGTATTCGCGCTCGGGGTCGACGGCGGCGTAGGTGAACTCGCTGGTCTGGTTCTCCTCGGCCTCGGCCTGCTTCTCCAGACCCTTGGCCTGCTTCTGGCGGGCGAGGAACTGCTCGTGCATGTTTTCAATTTTAAAATTGGTCAGATAGCCGTACTTGATGGCCTCACTCAGCATCATGCCGGGGTCGGAGGTGTGGACATGGCAGTTGGCCACATCATCGTCCTCGATCACGACAACGGAGTCGCCGTTGGACTCAAGGAAGGCGCGCAGACGGGTAACGCTGGCACCCTCGTCCTTGTGCAGCAGGAACTGGGTGCAGTAGCCGTTCTTGATGTCCTCGACCTTCATCAGGTCATCGGCAAAGACGCCCTTGCCCGCGGCCTCGCTGGAGACCTTGGGCTTGGCGGCGACCTCGGCACCGGCGATGATCTCGCCGCCGTCGAATACCTGCTTCATGCCCTCAAAGATCAGCATGATGCCCTGACCGCCGGCGTCCACGACACCGGCCTTTTTCAGCACGGGCAGCAGATTGGGGGTATCGTCCAGCGCAGCCTGACCGGCCTGCAGGGTGGCGTCCCACATGGCGGGGACCTCCATGCCGGTGCATTCGGCGGCTTTCTCGGCTGCCAGGCGGGAGACGGTCAGAATGGTGCCCTCGGTGGGCTTCATGACGGCCTTGTAGGCGGCCTCGACACCCTGCTGCAGCGCGGCGGCAAGGTCGGCGGCGGAGGCCTCGGTCTTATCCTTCAGCGCCTTGGAGAAGCCGCGGAACAAAAGGCTTGTGATAACGCCGGAGTTGCCGCGTGCGCCGCGCAGCATGGCGGAGGCAGCGGTCTTGCTGGCTTCGGCCACGGTGCAGCTGTCGGGCATGGCCTCCAGCTCGGCGCGGGCTGCGCCGATGGTCATGCTCATGTTCGTGCCGGTATCACCGTCCGGCACGGGGAAAACATTCAGCTCATCCACGCGGGTGCGCTGGTTGGCAATATTGTTGGCGCCGGAAAGGATGGCGTCACGCAGGGTCTGGCCAGTAATCATGGTTTCGTTACACCTCATATTTTCTGGGTAAAAACAGTCTTTAGTCGGCAATGACATCGTCCACATAGACATCAATGCGGGCGACCTTTAAGCCGGTGGCAAGTTCAACTTCGTCTTTGACGCGGTGGGTAATGCTTTGGGTGATGGTCGAAATATTCAGGCCGAACCCGACCTTGATGTGCAGGGCGATGACCAGCTTGCCGCCCTCCTGCGTGACGGTGACACCCTTCGGCGGCAGACTGCCGGTGCGCAGGGCGCTGCGTACAACGCTTTCGGCCGGGGCCTGACCCATGGCGGCAATGCCGTAGCACTGCTTGGCGGCCTGCTCCACCAGGCCGGAGAAGTAGTCGTTCGTCAGCGAAATATGTCCATAGGGATTGACCTTGGTGATCATCTGCGATCCTCCTTTACAGGGTTAGCTGCGGCTAAAGCCGTAGCTGCACGATATGAATCATTAGCTATTATACACCTTTTTTCTCCGCTTGAACAGAGATTTCGGAGAAATTTATTTTGTGGCGCGGATTTAACATTCCATTCACAAAGTTTACAGGCAAAGCGTATATACTGGTTACAGAAGTATGACAACATTGCCAAAGGAGTGCAGTTTAAAGCATGAACCTTTTATTCTTTTTGACACCCAAGCAGGATGTCTTGTACATTTACGAGGATTTCACCCTGCGCCAGACACTTGAAAAATGGTCAAACCAGCGCTATGCCACCATCCCGGTGCTGAAACGCAACGGCGAATATGTGGGCAGCATCACCGAGGGGGATATCCTATGGGCGATGAAAAATCTGCATGGGCTGGATCTGGAGGCCAGCGAGGATGTGCCGATCTCGAGCTTTCCCCGCCGCCGCGACTATAAGCCCGTGACGGTCACGACCGATATGCCGACCCTGCTCAAGGCGGCCATCGACCAGAACTTTGTGCCGGTGGTGGATGACCGCAATGTGTTTATCGGCATGGTGCGCCGTACCGTGCTGCTGCGGGAGCTGTACGACAAATATACGACCCTGCCGCCCGACAAGCGGTTCCCAAGCAGCCGCCCGCCGATGTAAGGGCTTGCAATCCGCCGCGCGTTGCGGTATAATCAGCACAACGGACAGAGAAGTCACGCAAGGGCTTCTCTGTTTTTTTAGTTTGAGAGGTGGAGAAATGTGAAGAAACCTTTGATTGGGATCGTGCCGCTGGTGGATGAGGCGCGCGAGAGCTACTGGATGCTGCCCGGCTATATGCAGGGTGTGGAGCAGGCGGGCGGTGTGCCCGTTATGCTGCCGCTGACGGATGATGCCGCCGCACTGCGGCAGCTGGCCGATACCTGCGATGGCTTTTTGCTGACGGGCGGGCAGGATGTTTCCCCTGCCCTGTACGGTGCCGCGCCGACGCCGCAGTGCGGCGAGACCTGCCCTGCGCGCGATGCGATGGAAGCACGGCTGCTTGACCTTGCGCTGGCGGCGGACAAGCCCGTGCTGGGCATCTGCCGCGGCATTCAGTTTTTAAATGTCCATCTTGGCGGTACACTGTATCAGGACCTGCCCGCTGAGCACCCCTCGGCGGCAAACCACCACCAGACGCCGCCCTACGACGCGCCGGTACACAGTGTGACGCTGACGGCCGGCAGCCCGCTTTGGGCACTTTTGGGCAAGGATACGCTGGCTGTGAACAGCCTGCACCATCAGGCGATAAAAACGCTTGCGCCGGGGCTGGCGGCTATGGCTGTCTCGGAGGACGGACTGACGGAGGCCGTATGCCTGCCTGATAAAAGGTTTGTCTGGGCTGTGCAGTGGCACCCCGAATTTTCGTTCCGCGTGAATGAGTACAGCCGGAAGATTTTTAAGGCGTTTGTGGGTGCGTGTTAAAGGAAAAGCCTTCCCCCAAGGGGGAAGGTGGCGCGGCGCGCCGGATGAGGGGCAAGTTTGCCATTATTGCCTATAAATGGGTTGTCGTGGGAAGGCTGCCCCTCATCAGTCACCTTCGGTGACAGCTTCCCCCAAGGGGAGAAGCCAAAAAAATCCCTTCTGTGGTGTCACACCACAGAAGGAATTTTCTTTTATTTTGCTTTTTCAGCAGCTTTTTTTGCTTTTCGCTTTTTGTGCTTGCGGGCGATGAACAAAATCACCAGCAGCAGTGCGGCTGCGGCACCGCAGGCGGCCGCGAGCAGGGGCACCTTGCTTGCGGGGGCCTGCACGGCGGCAAACGCCGTGGTGCCCGCAGGTGCGGTGCAGGTCAGGTAGCTGCCGTCCACACTCGTTTCAGCCTGCTGCCAGCCTGCATCGGTCTTGACCCACAGCACAGTGTTGTCGGTTGTCTCGGGCGGCATGTAGCGCAGGGTGTGGCCCGTGTCGGCGGGCAGCTCCAGCCCCCAAGCCTCGACCAGAGTGCCGAGGGTCTGGGGCGCATCGTTGATCTCATGAAGCATCAGCTCATCGGTCGTATCAAAGCTGCCCTCCACCAGAACGATGGATCGGCCGCTGCGCTTCTCCTGACTCTGGCGCACAGTGTTCATGCTGTTGTACTCGGCATGGATCGTAGCGTCAAAGGTCATGTTGGTCAGGTCCACATCCTCCCAGCTGCCATACTGGCCCTCGTGATGGGGCACCGGCGGGAGCTGGTCGGTCGGGAAATCGCTGCCGTAGGGAATGTAATACTGCTGCACCAGCGAGTCATCCTCGGTCACAAAGCGGATGCAGAGGCTTGAGAAATCGCTGGGCAGGTTCTCCTGCGCGGCAAATTCCTCATAGGGCAGCGGCTCGGCAATGCCCTTGTAGCTTACGCTGTCGATGCCGGCGGTGCCCGTATCCACAAAGGTGTTGCCGGTCACGCTGCCGTCCAGCGGGTCGTTTACGATACCGGCGATCGCGCCGATCTGCTCGCTGCCGTTCTCGATCATGACCATGGCGCGGCAGTTTTCAATGGTAGCGCCGCTGCCGGCAATACCGCCCACCTGCTTGGAGCCGGACAGGCGGCACTTGGCGTAGCTGTCGCGGATGACGGATTTGCTCACACCGGCCACGCCGCCCACGCCGGCGGCGTCCTCGGCGTCCACCGTGCCGAAGCCGCGGCAGTCGATGACAGAGCCCATCTCGGCATCGCCGACAATGCCGCCGGCGCGCTGTTTTTTGGCGCTGACGGTGCCGTAGTTGGTGCAGTCGCGCGCCACAACACGGGTCTTGAAGGTAAAGTTCAGCGACTCGCTGCCGGCGATGGTGTAGTCGTCCTCGGGGTCAAGGTCATTCTCGCGGGCCATTGCGCCGGTAATGCCGCCCGCATTGATGTCGGCGTAGACAGAGCCGCTGTTGATGCAGTTGGAGACCTTAGCCTCGACATCGCTGTCGGTGTCCTCATCGGAGATGTCGTCCACGATGTCGTCTGCATCCCGGTTGACATTCTCGCTGGCACCGGACAGCGTCTGGCCGATCTTGTTGATCTGGTTGGAGATGGCGCGGACATCGTTGATCAGCGCCTGAGAATTGCCGCTGGCGCTTGTGTTGAGACTTCTGACAATATCGCCGATGCCGGTCAGGTTGCTGCTCAGGTCGTTTTTGCTGGCCGTGATCGCGTCACGGTTGGTCAGCTCGACCTTGGGGATCTCAACATCCACAGAATCGGGGATGGCATCGCTGATGCCGTCCACCAGATCCTTGGCGATGTCTTTGTTTTCCGGCTCCTCTACAATGTAGCCGGTATCCGCTTGATTCTGATCCGGCGTGGGCATGGGGCCGACGATCGGATCGCTGTCATCCGCGGCGGTGCCGGGATCGGGCTGGCTGTGGGCCTCACGCGCAGTGTCCGACTCTGCCTGCTCGGCGGGGGTATCCTCTGCAGCGGGCTGGTCGGTCTGCTCTGCGGGGGCGTCCTCCGTCACGGCAGGCTGCTCGGCCGGGGCGGTGTCGGCAGACTCCTCCGGCGCAGCCGCAGTCGTTTCCGCCTCCGAGCTGCTGCCGGTGAGGTCACCGATGGAGTAGCCGGGGTCGATGATTGCACCGTCCGGCTGCTTAGTCGCATTGGGGTCGCTTGCATCGCCGGTGGTGTCCTTCAGCTTCTGCTTGAACTGGGTCAGATCGGTCTTGACGGTCTGGGAGCTGATGGAGAGGCCATCCCCCGCCTGCTTGAGCAGATTCTCGATGGCGCTGCGGGAGCTGGTGACGCTGTTCTGCAGATTGTGCAGCTGGTTGGACAGGTCACTGCTGGCGGCGCTTGCGTCATCGCAGGCGCGATCAACCAGTGTCTGCAGGGTGGTCATCTCCTCGCTCAGCTCCTGCAGGGTATCCTTGGTGTACTGCAGGGTGCTGCTGGGCTCCATCTGGCCCACGATGCCGCCGCTCTCCTTGCGGGCGTAGACGGTGCCGTAGTTGACGCAGCCCTCGATGTAGCCGGTCTGGCTGCCTGCGATACCACCGACATTGTAGCCCATGTGCTGGTAGCCAACGGTGCCGCGGTTCATGCAGGCGCGGATCACGCCGCTGGACTGGCCTGCGATGCCGCCGATGTCGGTGATGTCGGCGGCGTTCTCGGTGCCGATGAGGTCGCCGAGGGTCAGCTCCGACAGGTCAATGTCGTTCTGCTCCACCGTGGTGTTGACGCTGGCCGCATTGGTGGAGTTGGCGATGATGCCGTGGTTCTGCCCGGCAAGGCCGCCGATGAAGTGGGCGCCGTAGACGCTGCCGGTGGTGGTGCAGCTCTCGATCACACCGGTGGCAAGGTTATTGCCGGCGATGCCGCCCACGATGGATGCGCCGGAGGAAACACCCTCAAACCGGCAGTTGTGCAGTGTACCGGCATTGCTGCCGGCAAGGCCGCCCACGGTGGTGCGGCTGCCGGAGGGCATGGCGCGGCCGCGCACGACAAGGTCGCGGACATTAGCCTCTTTTTGGACATAGCGGAAGAAGCCGATGACCGAGCCGTCATCCACAAGGCTCAGGCCGGAAATCACATGGCCCTGCCCTTCAAAAACGCCGCTGAAGGACGGGATGCCGGTAAAGCCGCTGCCGGTCACCTCAAGGTCGGTGTCCAGCACAACGGTGCGGTTCTCGCTCCAGCTGTCCAGACGGCAGTAGTCGGCCAGCTGCAAAAGCTCGTCCACCGTGCCGATGTGGTAGGTCTCCTTGGCCTCCGGCTCGGACTCGCTCTCCCCCTCCGCAAAGACGGGCAGGGCGAGGCTCAGCGTCAGGCAGAGGGCGAGCAGCGCAGCCCAAAGGCGGCGCGTCAGATCAGAAGTGCGGTTCATTCGGCGTCGCCTCCTTTCGCGGTGTCGTCGGTCGTGTCGGGGTTATCCGCAGCTTCGCGGACATTCTCCTCCGACAGGTACATGTCAGGCTTTTCAACCGTGAGCTCGGTGCCGGTGGCAATGCTGGCGTTGAACTGGCCGTGCAGCACACCCTTGATCTCGGCATCCACAACGCCGTTGATGTAGCCGCGGACGCGGCCGTTGACATGCATTGTGCCGCTGGCGGTGCGGGTGATGCCGCCGACGCCCTTCATCTCAAAGCTGGTGCGCTCGATGATCGTATCGCCGAGGATCAGGATCTGCGGCAGCACAAAGAGGACCAGAAGGATCGAAACGATGGTGCCGCGGCCCAAACAGGTGCCGATGGCAGAGATAACGGGGTTCGTAGTCAGTACGCTGATCAGGATACCGGCGGATGCCAGAATCGAGCCGGAGGTGAAGATCGTCGGGAAGGACTCGTTCAGCGCGGCGACCATGGCCTCCTTCGGGCGCATGACCTTCTTCAGGTCGGTGTAGTGGCTCGAGATAACGATGGCGTAGTCGATGTTTGCGCCCATCTGGATCGAGTTGACGATCAGGTAGCCGAGGAAGTACAGCGGGGTGTGCTGCAGATACGGCACCGAGAAGTTGATCCAGATACTGCCCTGAATGACGATGATGAGCAGCACCGGCAGACCGGCAGACTTGAAGGTGAACAGCAGGACCAGAATAACGAACAGCGCAGACAGCACACTGATGAGCAGGTTGTCCTCACCGAAAGAGCTGGACAGGTCCATGGCGCTGGTGGTGTTGCCGACAACATAGAACGAATCCTTGTCGTAGTATTTGCCGATGATGTCGTGCATCCGGTTGACAAAGGCAAAGGTCTCGTCGGTTTCCTCAGGCAGGTTCAGATAGACGACCATACGGCTGTAGCTGTCGCTCTGCAGCTGCTTCTGGGCTTCGTCCAGCTGGTCAAACAAATCGTCCAGTGTGTCCTGCACATCGCCGGAAAGCGTGATGTTGCCGTCATGCATCTCCTGCTCCAAAAAGCGGAACATATCATAAAGCGGCACACGGTAATCGTCAAGACCGTTGATGATCTCGCCGTACTCGTCATGATCGACAGCGTAGGCACCGTACAGCGCCTTGGCAACCTCATAGTCCAGATCAGCCAGCTCGGCCAGCTGGCGCGGGGTCAGCGCATCGGTCAGCACATAGCCGTCCATCGCCTCGATGTTGGCAAGGCCCATCGTAGATTTGACCTCGGCGCAGCTGTCCAGCTCGTCAAGGATCGCACCCTCGGCCTCATAGTTGCCGGCAGGCACAATGACAGCGACCATGTTGCTGGAGCCGAACTCGTTTTTGATCTTCTGGTAGGCGATCTGGCGCTCGTTCTGCTTTGCTGTGACCAGATCGGTGAAGGTGTAGCAGTAGGGGCAGAGGTTGGCAAAGACGGCCGCTGCGATGATGACAACGCCGAAGATCGGCGGAATGACAAAGCGGGTCTTGATGTCGAATTTGCCGACCGCCGTGATCTTGGGAATGAGGTTCTTGTGGCGGGTCTTGTCGATGAGCTTGCTGAACAGGACCAGCAGGCCGGGCATCAGCGTGAAAACGCAGAGCATACTGAACAGGATGGCCTTGATCAGCACCGTGGCAAGGTCGCGGCCGATGCCGAAGTGCATGAAGGCCAGCGCGGCCAGACCGCTGATGGTTGTCAGCGAGGAGGAGGAAATCTCGGGGATCGCCTTGGAGAGGGCCGCAATACAGGCCTCGCGGGTGGGCAGCGTCTCATGCTCATCGCTGAAGCGGTGGCAGAGGATAATGGCGTAGTCGATGGCCAGCGCCAGCTGCAGGATAACGGTGACAGAGTTGGAGATGAAGCTGATGGTGCCGCATAGGAAGTTGGTGCCCATGTTCAGCAGGGCGGCGGCGCCGAAAGTCATGATCAGAACCGGGACCTCGGCGTAGGAGCGGGAGGTCAGTGTCAGCACGACAACAATGATGACGGCGGCGATGATGACGATGACCAGCATCTCGCTCTGCAGATCGGCCGAGGAATCGTAGCCGACCTCCGAGTAGATCGAGGTATCGTAGCTGCCCTCCAGCTTGTCACGGATCTGCTGCAGGGCGTTCTCGGCGCGCTCGTCCCCTACCTCAGCATCAAAGCTGACGGAAAAGAGGGCTGAGGCATCCTTGTAATGATCCTTGGTGTCATCAAATTCGACCGTAGAGACACCCTCGATGTCCTCGATCTGCGCCTGCAGGTCAAGTGCGGTGTCGTAGGTGATGTTTGAGACCATGACATTGGCTGTGCCGTAGGTGACGAAGTTGTCGTTCATGACGGTCAGGCCCTGGCGGGTCTCGGTGGTGTCCGGCAGGTAGGTCGTGATGTCATCCTCAACCTTGACCCAGCCGGAGGCAATGACACTGAAGATCAGCGCAAATATGTATAACAGAAAGAACAGGTTGCGTTTATCAACGATAAACGCAGCGAGCTTTTCCATGCCGCCGCCTTTTGCCTTTTCATTCTCCAAGGGTATACAGCCTCACTTTCCCATTATAGATACCAAAAGGATACTACAATATTATACGAAATGCAAGCCAGAGAGAACACGGTCAAAACTGTGGGAATGTACAAAGAAACGATGAAGCTTTTGTTAAGGTGTACAAACAAAAGAGCCTTCCCCTGAGGGGGAAGGTGGCGCGCAGCGCCGGATGAGGGGCGTACTTGCCGAGGCAACCAATTTGCGGGCAATAACGGTACATCAGCCCCTCATCCGGCCTCGGTCGGAGCCTCGGCCACCTTCCCCCACAGGGGGAAGGCTTTCAGACGAACGACTGCGGCGCAAAACAAAAAGTACCGTGCGGTACAAACCACACGGTACTTGAAAAGCTATTGGGTAAGCTAAATTACTTCAGCTCGACCTTAGCGCCGACCTCAGCCAGCTTCTTCTGGATGTCCTCAGCGTCAGCCTTGGAAGCCTGCTCCTTCAGCTTGGCGTTCGGGGTCTCGACCAGCTTCTTGGCCTCCATCAGGGAAGCACCGGTCAGCTCCTTAACGGTCTTGATGACCTGCATCTTGTTAGCGCCGACGTCAGCCAGGATGACGTCGAACTCGGTCTTCTCCTCCTCGGCGGGAGCAGCAGCAGCAACAGCAGAAACGCCGAACTCCTCGCAGATGGTGTCAACGAGCTCTTTCAGCTCCAGAACAGTCATAGTCTTGACAGACTCGACAATGGCAGTGATCTTCTCAGAAGCCATGGTAGTTACCTCCATAAATTTTATAGTTTTAAGCGGCGCGGTTTGTATTCAAAGAGCGCTGCGCCGGTGCGCTCAACCTGCTTGACCTGAAATCAGGCAGCAGTCTCGTCCTGCTTGTCGACGATACCCTGCAGGGCAACAGCCAGACCACCAACGATACCGTTGAGGGAGCCAGCCAGCATAGAGAGCAGGCCTTCGCGGTTGGGCATGGTGGACAGGCTCTTGACACCTGCAGCATCCATGACAACACCATCGCAGAAGCCACCCTTGACGACAAAGCGCTTGGACTTGTCGGCGTCAGCAAACTTGCACAGGATGCGAGCAGCAGCAGCCGGATCCTCAGCAGACAGAGCGATAGCCGTGTCACCCTTGAAGCAGTCGGTCAAAGCCTCGTACTGGGTGCCCTTGACGGCCAGACGCAGCATGGTGTTCTTGACGACCATGTAATGGACGCCAGCCTCACGCAGCTCCTTACGCAGCTTGGTGTCGTCAGCCACGCTGATGCCGTTGTAAGCAACAACAACACCGGCCAGAGAAGAAACGATCTTCTCGTTCAGGTCCTTAACAAGAGCCTTCTTGGCTTCCAGAATCTTTGCACTGGGCATTTGAAATTCACCTCATTCCACTTACAGATTGGTTTCGGTAAGCGGCTTTTTTGTGATGTACAGAAAAAAGCCCCTTCCCGTCGCCGGGAAAGGGCTTGAAAGCATTGCATTCAAACGCACGTTTCTCGGCAGGTGGGATGTTCTCCCGTTATGCCTTGCGGCACCTGCTGTCTCAAAAACAGCTTAGTTATTATAGCACGCGAACGTGCGTTTGTCAATAGAAAAAGCGGAATTCTCTATTTAATTCATTGCCCATGTTCATGGGCGACCAATAGCGGAACGCCGCTTCGCGTCGTTTAATTGAGCGCGCATATGCGCAACGCGCTCAATTAAACACCATACTTATTGGTAGCAACGCGGACGCCGGGGCCCATGGTGGTGGCGACGGTAGCGCTCTTGAAGTACTGGCCCTTGGCAGCGGCGGGCTTAGCCTTGGCGATGGCCTCGAGGACGGTGTCCAGGTTGGTCATCAGCTTCTCGGCGCCGAAAGAGGCCTTGCCGATGGGCACATGGATGATGTTCTGCTTGTCCAGACGGTACTCGATCTTACCGGCCTTGGCATCGGTGACGGCCTTGCCGACATCGGGGGTAACAGTGCCGGCCTTCGGGTTGGGCATCAGACCACGGGGGCCCAGAACCTTACCGAGACGGCCGACGCGGCCCATCATGTCAGGGGTGGTGACCAGAACGTCGAAGTCGAGGTAACCGCCGGCGATCTTGGCGATCAGATCGTCATCGCCGACCTCCTGAGCGCCTGCAGCCTCAGCGGCCTTGGCAGCGTCGCCCTTAGCGATGGCGATAACGCGGACATTCTTGCCGGTGCCGTTGGGCAGAACAACAGCGCCGCGGACCTGCTGGTCAGCGTGACGGCTGTCAACACCCAGACGGACGTGCAGCTCGACGGTCTCGTCGAACTTAGCGGTAGCGGTCTTGCAGCACAGCTCCAGAGCTTCGCTGGGATCGTAAGTCTTGTTGTTCTCGATCAGCTTCGCAGCGTCGATATACTTCTTGCCGTGTTTCATTGCGTATTACCCTCCTATTCAGCCCTCAACGGTAACGCCCATGCTGCGGGCGGTGCCCTTGATCATGCTGACAGCGGCTTCCAGAGAAGCAGCGTTCAGGTCGGGCATCTTGGTCTTGGCGATCTCCTCGGCCTGTGCCAGCGTGATGGAGCCAACCTTGTTCTTGTTGGGCACGCCGGAAGCAGTGTCGATGCCGGCAGCCTTCTTGATCAGAACGGGCGCCGGAGGGGTCTTGGTGATGAAGGAGAAGGAGCGGTCAGCGTAAACAGTGATGACGACGGGGATGATCATGCCCATCTGGTTCTTGGTACGCTCGTTGAACTCCTTGGTGAACGCCATGATGTTGACGCCCTTCTGACCCAGAGCAGGACCAACAGGGGGAGCCGGAGTTGCCTTGCCGGCGGGGATTTGCAGCTTGATGTAGCCAGTGATTTTCTGTGCCATAATACTTGCACCTCCAAATTTTGTGGTGAGTTGCGGCCTGCGGTGCAGACCTCCCACGGGCGTGCGACCTCCGCACACCCTATAAAAACCGTACCCCGGGGTGTTCCCCGTTCGCGGCCTTTACCGGAAACTGGGTGTTCTGAAAAAATCAGAACAGCTTGACCTGATGCAGCTCCAGCTCTGCCGGAAGCTCGCGGCCAAACATGGTGATCTTCACGCGCACCTTGCGCGCAGGAATGTCGATCTCCTCGACCGTGCCGACAGAGCCTTCCATCGGGCCGGCCGTGATCTCGACAGTATCACCGACCTTGTACTCGACCTCAAGGTCAACGGTGGTTTCGACGCCCATCTTGGCAACCTCTGCCTCGGTCAGGGGCTCGGGCTTGGACTCCGGGCCGACAAAGCCGGTGCAGCCGCGCGTATTGCGCACGATGTACCAGGTGTTGTCGTTCATGACCATTTTGACAAAGACATAACCGGGATAGAGTTTCGACTGAACCTCTTTCTCACCGGTCTTGTTGCCGTGTTTGTCAAAAACTTCTTCCATGCGGGTCTCGGTCGGAACCTTTACATCGCAGATCAGATCCTGCAGATGGCGGTTCTCCACCATCGTCATAAGATCCGTAGCGACCTTGTTCTCGTAGCCGGAATAGGTATGTGCTACATACCAGTTTGCTTGCTCAGCCATGGTCTTTGCCTCCGCTCAACGCGCTCAGGCGCCGATCAACAGGTGGATGGCGCCGCCAAAGATGAGATCCAGCAGGATCAGCACGACAGCTGCGACTGCCACGACCACGATAACGGTGATCGTATTGGTCTTGATGTCGCTCTTGCTGGGCCACACGACCTTTTTCAGCTCGCTCTTCGTATCTTTGAAATACTTGCCGATCCCTTTGAAAAAGTTCTTGACTTTACCGAAGAAGGAAACCTTCTTCGCGCCGTCGTTCTTTTTGGGCTTGTCGCTTTGAGTCTGGGCGGCAGCGGTGGCTGCTTTTTTATCTGCCATCTCTAAGCTCCTATCCTCACTTGGTTTCGCGGTGAAGGGTATGCTTCTTGCAGAAACGGCAATACTTCTTCATCTCAAGACGGTCGGGAGAATTCTTCTTGTTCTTCTCCTTGTTGTAGTTGCGCTGCTTGCACTCAGTGCAGGCCAGGGTGATCTTGACAGTCATTGTTCGGCACCTCCATTATCGGTTAATAAGCCTCCCTCGCGCTTGCAGGCGCCCTTGAAAAAGGGCATAAAAAATAAACCCGCAAAAGAGGTGCTACCATAATAACACGACTGCGGGTTTAAGTCAAGCGGGTTTGCAAATTTTTTTGTACTTTTTTGACGCCGTGGCGAGGAACGCGGCATATAGGCGGGCATTGCCCGCCCGCGGGTCGTCGTTGACGCCGACCCCTACGATAACAAATCACGCACCGCTGCCATTCCCGCATCCGTCAGGCATACCCCGCCTTTGGCTTTGGCGGTTTCGGCAGTTACATAATCCACCGCCGGCGCGGGGCGGGTGCTGAGGTAGGTCAGCGTATCCTCCAAGGCGCTTACATCGGCGGCCAGCAGGTCGGTCAAAAGGCGGGCGCTCTGGCTGCGCAGCCCTGTGGGGAACGCCGCCAAAAGCGCCGGGTTCTGCCGGGCAAAGGCGGCCCAAACGGAGGCGCGGGCATCGGCCTGCGCCGAGGCTCCTGTCAGCATTCCCTGCATTTTTTCGATCAGCGCCCCCGCCTGTGCGGCGGTGCATTCGGCAACAGGCTCCCTGCCGTAGCCCAGCGCCTGCCGTGCAGCGGGCGTGAGCAGTGCGGCTGTGTCGAACCGGACCAGGGCATCGGACCCGGCGCAGGCTGCCCATGTCGCGGGGGTTGCGGCGATATAATGCAGCGCAGGCGCAGCGCTCTCCCCTGTGGCCACGGTACCGCAGAGCAGCTGTGCCGCCCGCCCGGCCCCTGCGGCAAGGGTGCAGTCCGCCAGTGTGGTCGTGCCGGCGGGCGCGTTTACGCGCAGCGAGCCGGGCAGTGCGCAGAGGGTCAGCGTCTGCTGCGGGCCGTCTGTCCGGACCAGCAGGAAGGCAGGCTCCTCCTGCTGGATGACCAGCAGAAGGGGGAAGATCCCCTGCGCGCCGGGCTCGATGCGCAGGGTGCTGTCTGCGGCGGAGACCCGGCGCAGAAGCTGCTGCTTTTGGTACTGGTCGGCAAAAAAGGCCACCGTCAGGATCATGGGCAGAAGCAGCAGCAGCGTCAGCCCCAGACTGTACCAGAAGATCCCCCGTTTAGAACGCATAACCCACACACCCCTTGCAAAGACTATGCCCAGAGTGTAGCCCGGAAGGGCTGCGCTTATACACGAAAAAAAGGAGTGCTTGGTATGTTTGATGTGTTTGGTCCCCACGGTGCCGAGGAGGAGCGCGAGGCGCTCTGGACCGATTTGAGCGAGATCCCCGATGAGCATTACAGCGAGGAGAACCCGCAGCACACCACGCAGGAGGTCATCGTTCCCCCGGCGCAGGAGCCATACGGCCCGGCAATCGTGCCGCCGGAGGAAAACTGAGCAGAGGCGAGCAATGCTCGCCCCTACATAAGCGCGTTATCGTTTACTGCCACCGCTCGGGCGGGATGCCCACGCAGCAGGGAGAGCGGCGGACATCGAACACGGGGGTCTCCTTATTCCTTTTTATACACCAAAAATCGGAACCCGATCTCGGTGGTCAGGCTTTCACAGGCGGCAAGGCGGGCGGCTCCGTCTGCGGGGGTGTTCCAGTAATAGGGCGTCATCGCAAACAGATCCTGCACGCTCTGCCCCTGCAGGGTGAGGACGGCCTCAGCCGAAACTGCCCGAATAAACGAAAAACCGTCATATTCGGTCTGCCGCACCTCGTTCTCATAGGGGTGGTCGTAGAGAATCTCCTTCAGCCCGAAGAGATGCCGTGCGGTGGGGACCGCATAGATCAGATGCCCGCCCGGGCGCAGCATACGGGCAAACTCGGCCTCCGCCATCGGTGAGAAGATGTTCAGCAGCAGGTCAGCCCAGCCGTCCCGCACGGGGGCGCAAAAGCTGCCGCCGACACAGAAGGCTGCCTCGGGCACCAGCCGGGAGGCCAGCCGCACGGCCTCCTTGGAGAGGTCGAACGCTGCAATCTGCGGACCGCCAAGGGCCTCATAAAGGTATTTGTCGTAGCTGCCCTCGCCGCAGCCGGCGTCCACGATATGGCCGTGGGGCAGCTCGGCACAGAGGGCGGCCAGCGTCTGCATAAGCGGCGCATAGTGCCCGGCGGAGAGGAACGCACGACGGGCGCGGACCATCGCCTTGCCGTCACCGGGGTCGGCAGTGTGCTTTTTCTGCATCGGCAGCAGATAGGCGTAGCCCTCCCTTGCGAGGTCAAAGCTGTGTGCCTTGGGGCAGCGCAGCGTGCGCGCATTCAGCAGCAGCGGTCCGCCGCAGACAGGGCAGCGCAGCGCTGCCGCTGTGGCGGGGGTCATTCCGCTGCCGGGGCGGCGGGTGCGGCCGTCTCCGGTGTCTCGGTTTTTTCAGGGGGCAGGGGCACGGTCATGCCGCCGTGGGCTGCCAGATAGTCCTCAAAGTTTGCAAACTTCTGCTTCGGCGGGCGGCGGGTGATCAGCTCCAGCCCGGGCTCGTCCTCCTGCATACGCTTCGGCGGGCGGGCGCTGCGGGGCTGGCGGGGTGCCTTGGGCTGGTCCGGCAGCGGGCGGCTGGGGGTCTGCGGT